>JGI24158J21664_10008489_pt1 | contig 13668 bp, 6 predicted proteins | sample Ectturendosymbi3_FD_21664 | JGI IMG/M metagenome (IMG submission 21664) | reverse complement strand
TGCCACAGTGCGAAGCTTTGCGCATATGCCGCTCGGGATTTCCGATCGCAACAAAATGGTGCTGTGACCAGGATGTGAAAGTCGTGCGGAGTTCAGCTTTCACACAAAGAACGTGCCTCTCCGGTGGTGTTGTGTTGATTGTGTGATTCACCACGAGCGGGATGTGCGTGAAGAACAACACCATACATATATGTGGCGCGAACAAGCAATAATAGAGTGGCATATGAACTCTACTGTTGCTTACTGCCACAGTGCGAAGCTTTGCGCATATGCCGCTCGGGATTTCCGATCGCAACAGCAGTATTATCTACTTTTTGCTGAAAGTACGCAATACCCGACGCGCAGCAGCAATCAGAGTTTACTGGACGCTTAAGCTTTCACGTGTGGATCGTTCCTGGCACTCCTGAATCCTGATTGCCCGGTAAAATACCGCAGCATTAGTGACCTCGCGGTAACTGACAACTTTGCATATTGTTTTCTCAGTTTTGCTTTCGCCGTAACTTTCATTTTAATTACATGGTGGATTGTCAGTGTTCTGTTGATTTTCTTGGTATATCCAAGGATTCAGTCAGACGAGTAGACAACTTCCTGATTTGAATCGGACGCCTCTTCGGCCTTGCGCACTTCGGATCAGAAGCAATTTTGATAATATTTTGGGACAGTGGTTCCCATGCTGGGGGTAATATGCGATTCTTTGGGGGGTAACGTAGAATCTAAACTTCAGACTGCTGATGTATAAACACAAGTATACCAGTTGTGTTCTTGTTACGACGCAAAATATTGAGGGTAATAAGGCATAATCAGTACCTTGGTTTGGGTAACGACTCAAACAAGTTTGGGAACCACTGTTTTAGGGTAAAGGTGGACCTAGTAATCGTTCTTTCTTGATTAAATAAGGTAACCATAATAATTAGTTTCACACCGCACACTAAATGGGTCGCTCACATACAGCAGAAAGCTGCGATGTCCAACTACGCCCCATTAAACCTGGTCTTTGGTCGGCCTCTGGGCCGCTTTCTCGTGGTGGGTGTCGTCCCGTCAACATTCTGGTCACGCGGCCGAACCACTCTAGTATGATCTTTCGCCTGAGAAGAAGTTGCTCGACATTCAGGGCTTCACGAATTTCGCATCTGCACATTTTGTCTCGAAGCGTTGCGCCATCAGTTCTTCGTGAACGTCCAGCCTCAGCTGCTTGCAGTTGAGAACACTTCGGTCATTACTCAATGTTAGCGACTATAGGCGATGGTCGGAGCAAAGACCGATTTAAAAACTCCAGCTTCGCTGTGCTTGAAAACCGAAAAACCCCGTTTTGCGACCACGAAACGATAAAGCTCACGCAGAATCACGTAAGCTTTACCAATCCGTGCACCAATCTTCATGTTCCGTTTTCCGTCACTTGTGAATACCACCCCAAGGCATTTGAACTTCTCGACCTGCTGCAGTGTATAGCCGCTTACTTGCAGCATGGTCTGACTTGGATTTCTGGAGAGACCTCGGTCTTTTTAGCGCTGATTTTAGCTCCTGCTTGGTCGCACGCAGCTGCAAACCGATCAAGTGCATGTTGGAGACCTTATTCAGAGGCAGCAAGCAGCACCGAGTCGTGCGCAAAACGCAAACTATCGACGTTGCAGCTGACAACCTGTAGTTGACTCGGCTGTGAGTGTACATTCAATTCGAATCGACTATGAATGCAGAGAAGTGGTGACAGTACAAACCCTTGTCGGAGTCCAANACGCACGGTGAATGGTTGTGATTTAACTGCCCCGACACGGTCACAAACGTCTGAGCAGGGGAATACAGTGAACTGACGGCCAGCAACAGGAGGCCGTCAACACCGTACTCCCGCAACGCTTTACAATGCTTTTCTGAAATAAACCCGTCGTAGGCTTTCTCGAGGTTGGCAAAACATGTGTAGACGTCTTTGGCATGCTCACGATATTTCTCAAAAATTTTGGAGAGTGTAAATTTGGTATGTAGTGCTATGGCCGGGACGAAAACTGCACAGGGTATCCTGTAGGTTTTGGTCAATTATTTCGTGGCATCTTTTTCAAGGCTCTTGGCATGTATGTTGCTAGGGAGGCTAAGGAGAGAGATGCCGGGAATGCATTCCCTCGTGTCTCCCTTCTTGTGTATGGGGATGATCAGTTTGCCGGTGTTCTTCCAAAAACACCAGCATACATGACACGTACAGGAGTAAGTCAAAGAACTCTTCTGTTTAAAGCAGCTATGTCCTACCCGCGAGCCGCATGCGGCCCAGTTTAAGCTTACGCTGTAGTAAAAAGTATCCTACATACTGACAACCTGTCCTTATTTTGATAATTTCGAATTTGACGTTTTAATGCAGGTGGTCCTCAGTGCCACTTTATCACGTCTGTTACCATTGCAGATAGGATTCGGATGCTTTCAGTACATTAGCTTAAGCCAAACTTAGTTTGCTAAGATCAAAGTAAGCCATTCAATGTGCGGCCTTATGTCATTCAATGTGCGGCCCTGGCCAATACAGTGACATTATTTTTGGCTCAGTAAGCCATTTGGGTTGGACATAGCTGGTTTAAAGCTTAGAGAAGGCCTGCAAAACATGCAGGCCACATGCGGCCCGCGAGATCATTTCTTACGGCCCGCGAGAGCTTTCTCAGTTGCAGAGAATGTTGCAAAAACCCGACTTCTGATGATTGATTGTCGTTTCAGAATTTCTTCCACACTCCAACGAAATAGACTTGTGTGGTCAGCGACGAATCTATGTTGATCGATTTGGCCCTTCGAGCTTTCTGAGTTGCGCAGGCCTGGCTTACGGCATTTACGGTCGTGCTTCATCACGCCCTGCACCTTTCCCAACCTTCAGGATTTAGACAGCTAGGAAGACTTCGGGTGCAGCGACGGTATTTTCTTCTCCCAAACACGCCTCCTGTGTGTCCAGTGGTGTGGAAATAACTAGGTTGAAAAGGCCTTCGAAATACTGTCTCCATCTGGCAAGGATGTCCTCGTTGTTGAGTAAGACACCGTTTTGGTCTTTGATGGATCTAGCAATATTAGTTTTCTTACCGCGGGGACGCCGAATGGTTTGCTAGAATACTTTGTTGGCTTGCTCGTAATTAGAATGTGGTTTATACCCGAAACTTTCCCAAGCTTGCATTTTGGACTTTCACCGTGAGGCCTGCGAAATTTCGGACCTCAGCTACAAACAAGATTTGACTTTGTTCTAAATCCGCGCATTACAGACGACTTTCTTTGCTTGAATAGCATCTTTCACCTCCTGGTTGACCCAGGGGTTACTTTTTGCCATCCGTTCCCTCACCGGGTCGTTCACCACGAACGGGATGTGCGCTATGAATAGCACCTATATGTATGTGGTGCAAACAAGCGATAATGGAGTGATCTCTAGCGTTGCTTGCTGCCACAGTCTGAAGCTTGCCGGGCTTTCCGATCGTAACAAAATAGTACTGCGACCAGGATATGAAGGCAATGCCAGATGCAACCTCCACAAACAGAACATGTGATTGGTGCGGTTAGTTGGAAAAAGGAGGGGATGTTGCAAACTCTCGGTCGGCGTGGCGTTGAATGCGCAATTCACCACGAACGAGATGTGAGCGAAGAATAGCACCTATTATGCACGTGGCGCGAACAAGCAGCAATAGAGTGATCACTATCATTGCTTGCTGCCACAATGCGAAGCTTTGCGCGCTTACCCCTCGGGGTTTCCGCTCGCAACAGTTTCCGTCCATATACTAAGCAGCTATTACAGGTGCTTTGAATAGCCACCATTTCTGTGCTACGTCCTCTGTGCATTCCGAAAGTTTCGAAACAAGAAAGATGGACTGTCTTATATGTTTTTTCTTTCATCCTTGTCCATCAAGTCCTCGCACATTATTCGCTAGGACTTCTTCATCTTGCACGTGCGTGTATGTAGACCCTGTTGGTTTTTCCAAAGGTCAATTGCCGACAACAAGGTAGTGGCCCGTCGACAGTTCTGGCATCACATGACACAAATATCAAACGCTGATTGGAACAAGCCAGGTGAAACCATGTAGAAATCAATGAGTGGCCGTTGACCCAACGTCTCTGCACCAGGTGCACGTGTGCAGATCTCTGTGTTGGAAAGAAGTGTTCACGATCCATAGTGCGTTGTTGCAGCAGGAATAATCCGTTATGTTTTAAGTTAGCATCAACGTGCGGGCCCTTCTTTAAACCAGCGTCACTCTTCCATACCCTTACCCCCTTTTACACCCACCATACCCTTCTCCCCTTGCATAAAGTTTCTAAACTTTTCCAGGGGTGAGGTACCCGGACCCGACTGAAACGCGCGCTAGGTGGCTAAATGATTTTTGTTTTTTTGCTAAAATTAAAAACAATGCTTAGATTGCTGTACTTCTTTTTCAGAACGAGCTTTTCACCTTAGTAACCGACCAAGGCTTTCTGACGAAGACCAAAATCGTGTGGGAAACACTGTCTGGCGTTCAAGGCGACACTCACTTCACCGACGCCAATTTCGCCAGCGCTCCTGTTGAATCGTCGATGACGTACAACCTCGACCCTGATCAACAGCTGGAACAGGTGCATTAATCTTTCATGTCATTGCGTAACAGCGCACGTTCAAGTATCGATTCGCCTGTTGCACTGTAGACATTCGTGCTTACATGGCGCCAGCTGATCGGCTTAATTGCCCACTAGGGTTTCCAGTTAAAAAATGCGCTCTATCGCGCTTCGCTGCTGTTCTGTTGAGAGTTGTGTTTGATTGGTCATGTTTGACAAAGTAGAAGGCAAGCTTGGCAGGCAAGTTTCCCTCAACCCCTAACAGATGTTTTTAAGCAGCTTGTCCTTCACCTCAATCATCTTCCGATGACATACGACTGAATAACTACCTGCATTTGAAGTGACTTTGGTTTGTCCCATGTCATGCATGTAGCGGCGGTAGTTTAAGTTGAATTCTTTTATTCCATGTTTCTTGCTGGCCGGCAATGTCTGGTGTACTACATGAACTACGAGTATGAAGTGCCACTGGAAACGTCAGAGGTTTAATTCTTGTCAAAGCACTTGCTTGCGAAATTTCAGTCGCATCGCAAAATCACTTTCCCCACCATTTCGAACCTGTTTCTTTTCGGTCATAGACCGAAATGTTTTTGAAATGACTGAAAAAAAAAATTAAGTCATTTCGGTCAGAATGTTCGAAAATATAGGCTAATGAACACTGTTACGGCGACTTGTAATGCAACTGTGAGACAAATGACCGAAATGTCTCAGCGAAAAATGACCTAATGTCTCAGCGAAAAAAAGGCTTCGAATTACAGCATTATGCGAGTGACCGAAGCGTAAAACAATATCGAACAAAACTGAAACAATGGAAGGCATACTAAGGTCATAAAGTAACTTACAAGGACTAACGTGCAGCAGGGAGTGGCGTCTGCTTGTGAGTGCAGATCTCATGCCTGCTGAAGATTTCTGCTCTTGAAACTTTACATCATGTAGATACTGGTTGCGACCCAGCAACCACGATAGATACCGGTTGCGACCCAGCACTCCCGCGCAAGGCGCAACTGTGTTGATCATCCAGCAGACTGCAACCTCTTCAAAACTATAACCTTATTAAATTCGCAATAATTCGGCTTTCAACTTTAAACCACGATAGGAATTTATGGAACTTTCGAGGGGCGCCCGACGAGACAACCTGTTTAACAGTTTTTTTTTCGGTGTCCAGCGCATTAACTTTAATTTGCACGAAATTGTTTAACGTTTGCGCCAGTGAACTTTCTCTCTCTCATATTGTTGGTGATGATGGAAATACAACCCTCAACGGAAAAGCCATTGTTTCATCTCTATGTCAGCTAACGTGCAAACAAGTGCACTGACATAAAGCGCATCCGTTATAAGTTGCTTGGCATGTGCTTGTGATCATCGGACCGTTTCACGATTCTGCAATAAAAGAAGTAAACAGAAAAGTGAACAAACCGCCAACCGTAGCACACAACCTATCGCCATGTCAGCACAGATAGGCAAGCGCCGCTAAACTGTCACTTAAACATCTAACGGCACACAAACTTTTCACTACTGATTATTCTGTTGTGATTTAGAGATTCTAATGGTAAAGCAAAGTGGTTTTAACCATGACAGTCATCATGTTGATTTCTCTGCGAAGTTACTTGTTCGTGTTGAAACTTTAATGTGGACAGTTCATCGTAAAATCCACAGCATTACGTTCTAAGCGTAAATTGAAAGCGAGGGCTGTAGCAGCCGATCTGCTAAACGACATAATACGTTGCATCGCAAAAACTATTTATATTTTCGCAAAGCAGCCGCTACAGGTCGCTGCTCAGCGCTGTTCGAATTGCCTTCATTCGGTTGCGCGTAATCGAAAACCCAGCTAGTCAAAGAACTCGCACAACATCCAAATGCGAAACAAATACTTCGCTTCAACCTTGAACTAACAAGCTTACAAGTTGCACACCTGTGACGGCCGTACTTCAAGCTTTTTTGCATGACGATTAAGTGAGCTCGTTTGCTCGTTTTCCAGGCCACTTAACACGATTTCTGCTGATTCAACAAACGCCTGAGTTCCCAAGTGAACTTACGGGGTGGGGAACCTAGTTGCTACCACGGGCCGCATGAACTATGCATTATCGCTGGCGGGTCACAAAATCATTTAATTTTATCCTAAAATTCAACCTTTATGTAACAGTGAAGAAACGTGACTTGTCTTGACTAACTATCTAAATACGTGCTTACCATGGAACTTCGTTTTGACGCGATGTTCTACTCTAATTTGGGTAACAAAAATTCTGATGCGGGCCATATCAAATGATCACGGGGGCTGCAGGCTCCTCCCCACCCATGGTGTAAATCGTACGAACTCGCCGATCGCACTCTCGCCCGATGGCACGTATAATGTATTACGGAAGTAGTGTGATGCAGCCATTCTGCATTCCTTGCATCTGACATGCTGCGATGTCTTTGTCAAACAAAGATATGAAATGAGGTGTTGCTCCCGCTTTAGTTGGACTGGACTTCGTTAAACGTTGGCCATTGTTTCTTTTATCGTCGTGGAAACACGAGAATGAAGCAATGAACGTATGGGTAAAGAAAAATAAAAATCTGCCCACAGTTAAGCTTGGCNAGACCTCAATATGATAACACCTTAATCTGAAATTTTAGTTTCTTATCCATCTCAAAATGTTATTTNGTCACCTTTTTTTTCCTGTTGCCAAAACTTTTATTCCCTTATTNGAATGCCGCGCCTCATTCTTCGCAGGACTTGCAAGTGGCGCTTTCTCTGCAAGAGGAGGAGACACCGGACGAGCGGTCGGTCGCCCCAGCACTTTCCTCAGGCCCTGACAGGAGCGTCGAAGAGACAGAGTAAGTCGGGTTTGCCACTGAAGCACGGTTCAGACTTTGTACCAAGGTATCGCTGTTCCTCACTTCGGTCTAGTGTTTGTTACGTCACATCCAGGGCCTACAAGAGGGGGGTGCATAAGGTGATGAAAGTAAGCACTCTCCATTTTTCTGTAATCAATCCCAAAATTACTAGAGTGACCCAGTTGCCAGTATAACAATTAATCTATTTCTATATCTCAGCTTGACAGCTGATTCTGGTTGCTATGCAAACAAGCTATAAAAATTTTTTATTAGAGCCCGAGAAGGTAGGGGGGCGGTATCAGTTGTCGAACCACCGGTAAAATTTCTCTCGGAGGCCTTGGTCACATCTAAGCTGGGGGTGGCCGCAGCAGGACTAACTTGCGTTCGCTTGTAGCGCGGTTTCTTCACGTTCCGCCGCTACACAGCTGTTATGTGACCCTGGACACGCAATCTAGCTGCAGTGTTTCAACAACAGCCAGCAGCGTCGCCCAATAACTGCACGCTGTGTTGCAGCCGCGAGATGGCACACCGTCTCCAGCGCCAACTTGACGAAGAAGCTTCTGCAGAAGTCCGGAGGCAGCAGCGACACCAGACCCACCCCCAGCGGTCTTCCGAAGAAAAGTCGAAATGCATTATTTTGTGACGTCGCCCGTTACCGGTCTTGTTTCTCGTGTGGTTTGCGCTTGTCCAAAAGGAACACTACGCGCACGGCGCTGATTGGTGGATGCTGTGCGCTGCGTTGGATGTAGCAGCACGACTTAGACTCCCCCTGACTGCTTTGACCCCCTCGTATTAGTGGGTATAGCGCATTTCGCTTTGTTCTTTCGGAAGCGGTCAAACCATTGACCGGTGATTGGATATAAACACTGCAACCATCAAAAGCAGTGATGTAGTTTAGGATTAACGTGTGTTGTTCAATGGACAAACAATTGCTAGCAACCTGACCAGGGAGATCAGCAACTGTTGAAGAGACTGCTTAATCTTCTTCGCAAAGCGATCACAAATTTATTGCTTATCTTCGTTGTTGATTTTAAAGTTGTTCTTCTTTCGATCAAACGACACCGGATAGCTTTTTCTTAAAACAGTATTTGAGGTAAACCCAGAACGCCCGTATATTGCTGCCCGAGATAAGATTTTTTGGATCCGGAACCAGATATTGCGTTATGTCCATAACCAGTTTACTTAATCTCTTGTCACGAGCAACAGTGTGGTTCTTGTACCGCAACCACCGAAAAAGTGGAACCGTCCCGCGAGGCAGAGTCGCAAGCACGCAAGTGCTTGGCTCGCGTGTGAAGTTTTGCGAGCGTTGTGCGGAATTCCAGTGAGACAGACCCCTTTTAACTCCTCTCGTTAAGTTCATTCGGATTTGGATTTGTCGCCTTTCTGTTTTGAATATACTATCTCATGTGTGCAACGTCGGACGCAGGGTTTCGTCTTGTTGTGCAATCACACCCAGATACATCGAGCGAGCAAAACTTACATTTTCTGAGATCCTATATCTTTTGCATGTGTTTTGTGATCGTCCATGTGCTGTTTGATACTCATAAGTTTTAAAGGCGAGTAAAGACCGGTTCGTCCTCCTGGTACAGCGCTCTGTGTTCCAGTGCCAATAAGCCTATCGCCATAAAAGAGGTCAAGGTGCTGTTTCCGTTTTCAATTAACCCAAATCATTTAAGTTTATCTCTCGTTCCTTTGGCGGCGTAGATGAAGCTTATGGTACGGTTTCCAGACATTTACTATCAGGCCCGTAACTAGGGAGACGCAGGGGGGAGAAGCACCCCCAGATAATTTTTCGCCTCCCTGGAAAAATGTGTTGGACATAGTTTAAAAATTTGGACCCCTGCCAGAAAACTCTTCGCTCCCCCTGGTGTCCCAAGCTGGTTACTGGCCTGTTTACTGTCAGTGTGGATGTTTAACCTTGACGACATCTATCTCCGTGAACGCCGCGCAAACCAATCGCCGCGTGGTCGCTGGCCATGAAGCACACTGTAGCTCGAAGCGAATTATCTCGGGATTATCCTTGAGATTGTATCTCGTCACAGGTCATAACGCCCTGTGTTATTGTAACACGACACGATTTTACTGCGCAGTGTGCGACGGAAAAGGTGCTATTGTCTCGTACCACGTGACTGCGTCGCCGCGACGCAGCTTCCCAAGTATTGCTGCTGACGCTTTGCGCGTGTCCAGGATAGAGCAGATAAATGCTTTTCGCGTAACATTGTTGTTTCATTACGAAAGTTGTCGACGGTGCAAAACTTAGGAAAAAAACAGCTGGCGGGCGCGTTTCCTTCCTAAATATCCGTCCTCTCCTCCCGAGCATTGCGTCGCTGGCGAGAAACGCAGCAAGGTCTCCTTGCGTTTTTGCCACCTTTTCGCGCCGAGCGATTTCTCAAACGTGGGACACACGCGACGATGTGTTGAATAGTTGCGCTTTCCTTTCTGCGCAATGAGTGCTGCGGTTCACATTGCTGAGCCCACGCCGTCGTATCTTAGTAGCTTTGCGTGGAAAGCCCACCCAGGCCATGGTCGCGACATGTACGTTTAGGGCCAGTGGTTCCTAATCTTTCCTCTACCACGCCTCCTTTAAACAATTGTCGTTTGTTTCAAGCCCCCTGATTTTAAATAAGCTGTAAAACAATTGCATTTATTGGTATATTTGATGATCAAACTTTCCATGTTCTCGGGCGCGTAAGGAGTCGCGCCCCCCGGAAATGTATTGACGTACCCTGTGAGGGGCTTGCTACCCCGGTTAAGAACCACTGGTTTAGGCCGTTTGTGCCAGCAGTGTTGGTGTGTTGTGCTGAATTTTCGTGTTGAGGTATCACTAAAAATCGTAAGATTCAGTCGTCGTGTGTGAAGCTTTGTGTGGTCGCAGAGACGACTTGCTCCAGTCGACTGTTGTTGATATCGCGGAGAACTCAACGCGAAGTCGTCGTCACGTGATTTCATCGGAGCTCGAAATTTGCTCGTCTCAGTCTACAGACCGATCTTCGTTAAAGTTTCGTTGTTCTCGATTTATATCTTTCATCTCTGTTTTCCATCGCAGCAGACACAGCGACCATGCCGACAGTGAAATGTCGGTTGTTTGGCGATCGATGTCATCCATATAAACGTTGGTGCCGCGCAGGGCCGTCGGAGAACGGGGAAAGGCGTGGGCATTGCCCCCCTCTGCCCTGTCAAAAGGGGAGCAACGGGGCGGAGGTGCCTTTATACAACATTACCATAGGTGATTTCATGGTTTATCAATAACAAATTGAAACAAATTTATTGCCGCTGTTCGCGCACGCAAAAAATTCAGAAGGGTTTTCTGTTAGTGTTTTTGAGGGCAACATTGTTGCTAAACAGGAACAAGCGTATAGCAACTATTTTTTGTTTTTTTAAGTTCCCATTGCCCTCAACTTCTATTACTGCCCCCCCTGACCTGCTCCGGCGTCCCTGGTACCGCGTCTGTGCGACGCTCGTTATCGCAGTACCACTGCGTTCGTGTTGCGATACCGCCGTGCTGGTCAAAGCGAGGTTCGCCTTCGTATGCGCCGCAGCTGATGCCATCCTTCCGCCACGGAGAATGTTTTGTGAATTGTTTTCGCAATCGCGGAACGTCTGGGTTGTGATTTTGAAGCTTTTTGGCATCCGGTGCATTGTCGTGGTTTTTCGTCAAGATTCTTGCGGCATTAATTCCGGTTGAGGTTTTTCTTGTTCTTGCTATCGCAATAGCTTAGCAGATCGCCTTCACAACCCCTTCCCAATTTTTATTTCGGATCGTTCAGTTCAACACCCCACCCCCATTCCCATTGGCATCCATTTCAAATGAAGATTTTTTGGAAGATTATTGCCATTGGTTGGTGAATCGCACTGAAAAAGACCCTGCGCTTTAGGTGACCTGCGCTCAAAAATATTTACCCAGGCCCGTAGCCACGGGGTGGCATTCGGGGACAGTGCCCTTAAATTTTGTTGTGCCCATAAATATTTGTTTTGAGGATGTAATTAAAACAAAAGCCTTACCCCCTTAAAAATCTATTTTGCTTCCCCAAATTTTAAAACCTGGCTACAGGCCTGTATTTACCGACGGCAGCAAGCATGGTAAACTGGCAGAAGTTCGCTCGTATCAAAAACAATCGCAAAACACTGTGTTTGCCGATTTTCGGGTCTAATCGCAAACGTTGAGTAGCTCCTGCAGCGTTTTGTCGCTGACATCAGCTAAAATCTTCACATGAAAAGTAACTACAGACCAACTAAATGAAAACTCTCGCTTCGTGAAACAAAACATTGAATACAACAACGTTCCTTTTCCAGCTTTTGCTCATTTACCGCGCTCTGCACACGAAGGTAGCAATGATGTCATATCATATACTCGGTGATTACTGTGAAAAATCTGAGGGTGATTAGCAGTCCCGTCGCCACGGGGGCTTTGCTGGGCATATATTAATACACTATAAATCAGTGGGTTTTTTATCAAATTTTCAATGTCAAGCCCCCCTTCTAAAGACTCTGGCGACGGTTCTGGTGATTAGGCTGCTCTGAGTGACAGCCGTTCAACGACATCTGCGCAGCCACTCGTTAGGGATAATAAAAGCTTGTTTTTTTTCGTTGAGACATTTCGGTCATTTGTCGTATGATGGTATTGAAATTCGCCGTAACAGTATTCACTAGTCCATATTTTCGGTCATTTAAAAAAAACTCGGTCTATGACCGCAGAAAGCCCAGGATACAAGTGACCAGCGCACAGTTGAATCACCGCAGTGGTGTAATGTTTATAAGCGCGCATTGAAGTAAACCGTAGCGACAGCTTCGTTATTTGTGGCGAGGTCACATTTTATCATTTAATACTCAGAGCCTGAAATACCATTCAAACGCAAAAGGCGATGACAAAAGTGTATGCTTTTTATATTACAACATATCCGCGTACACTGAACGCCCATGCGTGTCAGAAGGGGGAATTTGGCACCCCTGGATTGTGATTTTTCCTGTTGCAGCGGTTCTAACCTCACCCGACTCTGGTGTACGCCCGGCGATGACGTAGCAGTCGGGCGTGCTCATGTTAATCAGTGGATCGCAGAGGTCCGGAGACACATTTTCCTACTCCGCTCCTGTTCTTAAATTTCCGGCTCCCAAGGTTGAAATTTGAGAATCCGACTCGTGTTCAAACTCCGAAAACCATCTCTGCAACCAAAAATCACATCTTGCCTAAACCTTTTCTCGTTTTTGTGGAGCAAGGGGCCCAACCTATTTGTAAGTTTTAAGCATTGAAGTAAGACGTGCAGTGTGGACGATATTTCAGTCAAAACACACAAAAACAAAATCCTTATTTACTTGTCCTAATTAGCCCGTGAATATTTTGCGGTTTCTTTTGTGAAAAAGGGATGGCCCATTTCAGACGTTTTTTCCATTTTTTTAGCATTACTTTTTAGCTATAATTACTAGAAATTACTACGCTATGTATAATACACTGATCACCGTATTACGGTTCATCAGCAGAGCTGGTACAGTATAATGGAGTCAGCAGTCCGCACTCTTAATTTCAAAGTCATTGAAATAGTGAAAGAAGATTTACCACTGTTATGTAACGATTAATGTTAAAGCAGGGTTTTTTAAGGACTCGATTCGGGTCCCTAGCATCAGAGAAAATTATCATCGGGTCCCTAGAATCAGAAAAAATCGGGTCCATACCGGGTACCTAATATTTTCCTTAAAAAAAACCGGTTAAAGCATTCCCGCTTTTCCAGCCTATAATTGACTCAAGCAAAACATAGATTAATTGCACTCCTTGCAGGCCTTCACATAAACTAAGCAACGCCAGTAGCACGTATCTTGTTGCAGTTGAGTAGGCACAGCTTATCCTATTGTATGTAAATACGAAATATCATCACCGGTGCCGCAACTGACAGTGGCGTAGCCAGCCCAAATATTTGGGAGGGGCCAAAACATTTGGGGGGGAAAAATGTTTGATTTTAGGCGAATAACACTATTTTGCTAGAACAGGGGTTAGTGAAAACATTCTCTCGCCAAGTACCCCTTCAGCATTTCGGTAGATGAACATGTACCACTAAAGATGGACGCCGGAAGGATTTTTTCCAGGCAAGGGCCAAAAGTGAGTTTTCCCGGGGCAGGAGTGAAAGCGTACCCCTAAAAGTTTTGATTTGTTGAAATTCGGGAAAAAATGGCGACCAACGTTGTTTGAATTCAAAAAATATTGCCCAACGTTTGCAGAAAAACACATGAATCCTTTTTGGAGGTCACACCAAAAAGGGTTCTTAATGGGAGAAAATTTGTGAGCAAAAGTCACACAAAACTTTTCGGGCAAGTTTGGGGGACTTCGGGCAAAAA
>JGI24158J21664_10008487_pt1 | contig 13671 bp, 8 predicted proteins | sample Ectturendosymbi3_FD_21664 | JGI IMG/M metagenome (IMG submission 21664) | reverse complement strand
CACCCCGGGTGATACACCAGTGGTGCAACATAAAATCGGAGTGCTATGATAAATGTTAAAAATAGAACCAAATATGAATTCCAAAATAAACTGAAGAACTTTATTTTACACATTTTCATACTTTTCCAAAAATCCCTAAAAAATCCATAAATCTCTGAAAGGGTCGAAAATTCCAATTAGTGACAAAATCCCTAAAAGTGAGAGCACTAGCCCACAGCCATCCACCATACTCCTAAGTTCTATGACGTCATATAAGGATTACTATCAAACGTCAACAACGATCCCATACTCGATCAATCAACCGTGCAGTGGATCAGTAAAATTTAACATCAAGTGAGCTGATGAGCGTGTTGAGAACCTTGTTGCAGCATCATGTAAAAGAGCCTATTGATACAACATCTCTGATTCACGATTGCTTATTATTTGGCTCAGGTAACAATCGCTTAAATATACATGCCGTAGTTCAAATTACTCAAAATCAAAAACGTCCTGCAACTGCGACCGGTGTCTCGACATTAAAATCACTTTTACTTCAATACAGCCTGTACAGGTTTATAGCCTACAGCATATCCCATACTGCCGCCCCATAAAAATGCCGCCAGGGGCGGACCACCCCTTCCGCTCCCCCTTAGCTATGCCACTGAAGCCTAAAACCTTAAACCTAAGACCTTAAAGGCTTAAACCCAGAACCCAAAACCTAAAACCCAAAACCCAAAACCTAAACTTAAAACCCTAAACCTAAAACCCTAACCATAAAACCTTAAAATAAATGCCTAAACCTAAAAATAAAACCCTCAACCAGTCCCGTCACTTTTTGATAGCTTTTATCGACTTAGCCCCCCCAAGGAAATCTCCAAGCCCCCACAAACTAAAATATGAAACTATACTGTATAAATCAGTGGATTTGTTGTCAATTTTAGAATGTCAAGACCCCGCACAAAAGTAAAGTTCTCCTATTGCATATTTTCTGGAGGCCGTTTTACTCTCAACCTAAAACTCTTGTTCTACAAGCCTAGTAAACCTGAACCCTCACATAAAACCTTCAACCTTTAGCCTAAACCTAAATCCTTAAACCTGAAACTCTAAACGTAAAACCCCGCAACCTTACAAAGCGATTGTGATTTGGTGCAAAGGCTATATCAAAAACACAGGCTTGTCCATAGGAATGTCATTCCTGTGGGAATCCCATGGGAAACATCCTATGGAATGTGACAACACACATTTGTAGGCCTATATCCCATGAGACAGTATTCATGTCATAGCAACTTCATAAATAGAATGAGTGTCAGAATGATACTGAATTGTCATACTTAGACTATACTTCTGAATTTTTAAGTCAATAAATTTTGTCGTTTTGCATTTCTCTTTGTACATGTAGTCCTATTTAGTAGATACTAAACTAAATTTTCATAAAATTAATAATCCTAATTGAATTGTATTCCATATTAATGTCATAATAGGAATCCTGTGGGGTGGGACAGGCATAAATTGCTATGTGATGAGATGGACAATCCTGAAAAACCACTAATAGCACGTCATCAAAATGTTGCACAACACGTTCCCTCCACGAAGCAACTCAGCATCAAAACCGCTGACCGCCACGCTCATGCAAGAAGTTATCATCATGCATGAAAAGTTTCTCAAAGTGTACCTGCCAGTCGCCCCTGACGGAGTGCTCACATACGGGAAAACCAAATTTGCCTTAAAATACAGCAACGGCAAAGGAATGCCAAGTGGTTTCAGTCATTTTTATTGCCACCAAGTGGTTCATTCAACTCAAAAACATTGTAAAGTTTTTTCAACATCAGTGGGCGGCTCGTAGCGGCTCGGTCAAGTCCAACCGCTAAAAATATTGTTAGCGGCCCGCTCGTTCAACCTCAGCGGCCCGCCCACAATCCGGACCATTAGCGGCCCGTGCCATCTCTACTCTGATGCACACCTCTGCCAGAGGTGTGCATGGACTGGATTTTCGACTTTTTGGACCTGGACTCCGGTTGTCTCCAACAGGATCAGGAGTGAGGTTTTCTTTCTTGTAGCCGGATCCTGATTGGATTTGGATTTTGTTTTTACTGAAAAAACGTTACTAGTTGTTTGCTTGACTTATAATTATCCGGAATCAAACTGGAGTCGGATTGCTTGAATCTATTTGGTACCGGATACGGATTGGATTTGGATTCACAATTTGCAAAACAGGATTGGAACCGGACTCAAAAAAATCAGAGTCCGATTACGTCTAACCTCTGCTTTGCAAACAAAAGTGAAAGTGTTTTCGAAACGAAAATAAATTCAAAAAATGAAGAATTTTTGTTTGAAAAATATTCGCGAAGCGAAAGTGTTTTTGAAACGAAAGTAAATTTTTTTTAGTTTTTGAAACGTTTTTTGTTTGTTTTCCAAAAAAATGATAGAAACAACAATTTTTGATGGTTGCAGGCATGGGCCATCATAATCGAGCTTGCAAAGCTATCACTCGAAGTGACTTGACAGTTCTTGTGACTCGACTGTGACGCGACTCGACCAAGTCATGACTCGAGTCTGACTCGAATCGAAGAAATTTCAAATGTCTCTGACTCAACTTTGACTCGATGGGCTTGTGACTCTTTCTCGACTTTGACTCGGCAAAGATCACTAGGGTACATCACTGATTTCAACTACTTTTTTCCTGGGTGATAGCGCTCCATGTGGTTGTGAAGTACAAACATCGCACAAGTCTGGTCGTTGTGAACACGGTTGTTGCTTATTTTGTATTGTACTACAGTGTGGTAGCGATTTAGTAACGTTTCGAAATTTTTGGTAAACCTGCTTTCGTTGTGAAGCTACTGAACTCAGGCCTTCTTCATGAAAACAGAGAAGAACAATGAAACTTTTTCGTGATGTATGAAAATCAAATAGCGATGTTTGCTTGTCTGCATGAATATTAGTGCAACTGCATAGCCATAACATCATACATGGCAGCTTTTGAGGATAGATTTGGTCCTGATCTGGATCAATTTGCTGGTCGAAAGTGGACGGAATGGCAAAAAGCTGTGCAAATAAAAGTGAATGGTAAGGAGAGAAACTTTTCTTGTGTATGATAGCGTGATTGGTAGCAAAGGATCATAGCCGGAACCCCTAAAACTTTGGAAAACATTGCCCCAGATCTGGAAAGTGTGGTGGGTGTATGTGTACGAAAACTTCTTTACGCCACGGTGAGTGTGTATCAGAAAAGAGCTACTTTAATGAAAGCTTTGTAACACAAATGCTTTTTCCATCCATAAAATTAATACCTATAAGCTATATGTAGCACAAATAAGTGTATGGACATTAGATTTGTTAATTGAAAACAATGCGAAAGCCTTTGTTCAGCATTGCAAATGTTGTTATTCATCTAAGTTCTTTATCTGCTCCTTTTATATGTATGATACTTTCCACAAATTCCAAAGTTTCTCTTATATCTAATGCTTCTGTATGACAATGTCTGAATATAGTAGATGCTGTTAGTGCTTTACTTCAGTGTTTGTTCCTTTTCAGTACAAATACTTAGTTATATGAATCATCAAACAAGACAACATCTGCCCTATGTCATGTGTTGTGCTGAAATTTTTTTACCATTTGTTCTTTGATGACCTTTGTTATGTGGATCATCATATGGTTCCGCTAAACACATAAGTTAAAAAAAATAAAAAGATCTTACATGAAACAATTTTTTAGGGACAGAATCTGCTTGCCCTACTAAAGAGTTTCTCCGTTATTTGTGATGTCAGCTTTGGTGTAGGCCAGCTAGAGAGATTAAGTTTTCATACATTTCAAATGATAGCCAAATGTCATTCATTGGAATATCATTTTGTTTTTCAACGATACTTCGCTTATTAAAATTAATATAGAAACAAGGCAGTTATACTTGATTTAATGCCAAACTTTTGTTGAAGTTTATGTGGTGTCTTTAGTTGTTCATTTATATTTATAACCTTCTTGTTATCTTTTCATAAGTTTTTGATTTCATCCATTGTTTTTAAATGCAATAACTTTATTCTCCTAGTCAATATAACCTTGATGTTTTTGTGTAAAGTAGAACTCTGTTATTGTGACATACTTTTTAATTTGTGACTTAAAAATATAAATAATATTAGCAGTAAGTAAGAATTTCTGATGCTTATTGATGATATGTGCATGTACAAACTTGTAAGACAATCAGTTTAAGTATGGGAAAGCACCAGGCAGGTGGAAATTACTTTTAGGCAGTATCTATTTTGCCGCCAAGATGGCAGCAGCAAAAGGCTTGGTAGAAACGAAGTAAATGTAAGTAAAAGATAAAACTACAATGTAACCCTTACCTCAACCCTAACCCTAACCGTAACACTAACCTAACCTAACCCTAACCTAACACTAAGCTAATGCTAACCTAACAACACTAATCCATAAACGTAACACCTAAGCAGAGCCTGAAAAAAAGCAAAACAAAATTAAAGTCAGCAAGATGAGACTCAAACCGAAAACCATTGGCATAGCAGCCGTAACACATAACTGTTGCACCACAAGCAAGATGGCGATTTCTTGACAAAGTGACCTTTTTCTTGGTATTGCGCCATGCCACGAGACCGAATCTTCGACTGTCAGCACAATAGCTCCAGCCGATCTGTTGCCACCAAAAAATTGCCAGTAAAATAGACACTACCTTACTTTTATATTTTGACAACGACTGTAGTTCCGAACCTGACTGTAACAAACTTTCATTGTGACTCTATAAAGTCTATGAAACATCATCTAATCAATACCAAACAATTGAGCATTTCTGCATGTGGAAGGTTTTCCAAAACATTTTCATGCTCAAATAGCAATTTAAAAAAATTGATGCTATGGTAATTCTTGTCCTTCAAGTACACTTCTAAAATTGGTGCATGGGCAGATATAATTTTTGTTTCCCACATGCAAGTACTCCTTAATAAAAACTAAACTTTAGGTAGGAGAAGCAAACTGCTCAGGCTTCGAAATTTTCTGAAAGCTATCAGCCTTACAGAAGCTTTGCCATACATACATACAAACAAATGCAAGCTGTTACAATTTTTAATGCTACTTCTGAAATATTGTTACCATATTAAGTTTGACATACATATGGGTTTAGTTTATCAGTTGGCAAATCTTACGTTACATTTTCAAGCTAAATATTATTACCAAAAACTATGCTAGGGTTTATGAAAACTGTGCTTTAACTTTGAATTCAGACATCTAGTGGTTATCCATTGTGAAATCACTGATTCATTAGATGGTTGTTTATATGTGTGCAACTTTTTATTGTGCAGTTTTCTTTTATCATTGAAAGTAAAAAAGTTTAAAAGCCTCATTTTGCCTGAATAGAACATGTTTAAAGTGCATTTGCTTTTTATACCTTCATAAATTAGAATTGCCAACATAGTGCCCAATGCTATGTACATATTTTTTAAGTGCTTCAATTATGAATAGATAGCAAAGTTAAATAATACTTCACCAAATCAAAAGAATGTAAAAAACTAAAAAAAAACTAAAACACTGCGCTTATTAAGCAAAACATTTGACTGCATTTCATCTATCATCATATTTATACTGCTTAGGGCTATTCCATATCAATTCTCAGGAAATGGTCAAGGCACCCTCTCCAATTATCCTGAAATTTTACTCAAATTATCATTATCCCAAAGGATGAACATCTGCAAAATTTGAATGAAATCTGTTAAGAAATGGCATGGCCTCAGTAGGTATTGACAAAACGCTGTAATATTCCTCATGCATGCAGGCAACTTGCACAAGAAAGTGTAACAAACCCAGTCACGACAGTTATCTTGCAGCAATGCTAGCAGATGCATTGTCATAAACAAGCAGACAAGATGAGCCATGAAGCACATGTCGGCCATCACAGCTGAAACAAAGCATCATCATTAATCGGATTAAATAAAAATCAACAAAATATTGAAGTTGCCAAAATTTGAAAAATTTTAGCTCATTTGAGCTCATAAATCATGATTTTATTTTTGACAATGAAGCAAAAACAAGATTTAAAATTTTAGAAATATAAGCTATCGGTCCATGAATGGCCAATATCAGTATCGGCCCAAAAAAAGCCATATCGGTCGATCCCTAGTATGTAGCCTATTAGCTGATAACCTGTCCTTATTTTTATAATCTTAAATTTGACATTTTTGATGAAGGTGGTCCTCAGTGCTACTTTATCACATCTGTACTACATGCTGGAAAATTTCCATGTCCATTACCACCTTGGTAAAAGTTTTTACTAATATTCTAATTTCTACCTTTGTTCCATTGACACTAAGCTTATAAAATCACATTTACGGAGCGATAAAAGGTGCCAAACAGTTGCTACCATCAGGATTCAAACACTTTTAGTACATTAGCAGTTTAATACCTTTGGAGGCGAGATTTTAGCCTATCACAGCAGTGTGCACGTGTCTTTGCGTGGGCATAACTCCACTGCCGATAGTGCTTGAGAGCTGTTCAAACCCTTAAAACCTTGAGAGCTGGTGTATGATATATTTGTACCTGGAAATCAGCCTAAAACCAGCAGTTTTTGGTTGATTTGCCAACACCCTAGCTCCTCTGCTGATTGTGCTAGAGAGCTGTTCAAACCCTCAAAAGATTCGGCAAGTCTTCTAGATGGTAGTATTTCGCTGAAGTTTTTTTGGAAACTAGGCTACAAACCGAGTCTTTTGATGCTTTGGATGAGACTGACTAGGCTTGAGTCAGAGTCTTTTGAGCCTTTGATAGACTTCTAGTGTTGTAAACAAAATATTTAATTAACTAATTAATCAAATATTTGGCCCAACTACTTCACTTATGATGTCACTCACAAAAAATCCACAACCCCCAACCAAAAAATATTTTTCGAGTGCAGACTAGAAGACTGGCTGATCCGTTTGAGCCCTTGAACAGCTCTTGCGCAATCGCCAGAAGAGCTATGGCATTAATGAGGCAACTGACAACTGCTGGTTTTAGGCCCATTTCAAAGTACGAATGTATCGTACCCTGGCTCTCAAAGTGTTAACCTTCTCAACCAACTAAACTTGTTACTTCAGGGAAGAGATGCCAACATTGTGTTTAGTAAGACTGCGGACTTGTAAGTCCCAACAATTATCTGAGGCTGGACTGACTCACACCTTCAGCTATATCAGTTACTTATAATGGTATTTCTGCTCAGATGAGTTCATAAACCTTGCTTGTACTTTACAAGAATACAGAAACTTGTTTTGAAATTATGTAGATGCTCGTTCATCTCTCACTTATGCAAAATATGATCAAGCAAGGATTAGTGCTAGTTATTTTTACAGAAAAGGATATACTTGTCTAAAATAGCCACAGTTCAAATTATTAGAGAATGCTGATAAATATAATTGATTGAGGCAGATACCTTGCAAATGATATCAATAAAAAGTAAAATTGAAAAACGTATGTATCCAACTCCCCAACTGGTGTACATGTGCACATATTGCAGGACATGGTTGAAAAACTCACTTGGGGTTTCATGATACCATCTCAAATGACTTCACTGACACAACTTTTTAACGGTCGAACGCTGCCAAGTTTCAGCTTTGCTGAACACACAAGTTGCACATGTGTTGCTATCTTTTTCCGTAGATGGCCAACTGAACATGTTATAAGTAAGCTCTTATACAGGTCAAAATCCATAAACTACCTAGAAAGAGTTAGATAACTTAACCATTTGGGAGCATTCACTTTATTCTTCGTTATATATACTTCATGTTACCCTGCCTTCAGTTAGGTACAACAAACTAGCAAGGTTTAAGAATCAGTCAATATAGAATTTGTAATGCAAAAAAGTTGTCATTCTTGTTAGTGCCGCAGTAAGCTCTAACCACTAATTTGCTTTCACAATTTTTTTTTGAAATCATCATCAATTAGGCATTGACACTCCAAGTGTTTGTTATCAGTGCTGACAGTAATATATTAAAAAACGATTGACTTGGAATTTTTTCAGCATGATGCAAAAATCACTAAATTATTTAAATCGTTTAAGACGTGTTTGAAGTTTCTATGTTTGCTATTGCTATGCTGTATGTAGAAAACCAAGGGAAGTAACTGTGTTCTCTTCAATTAATTGGATCAAAACGTTGCAAAGTGGAAGTATGACCAGAAACCAAACATTGGGATTATCGTTGGCAGCCAAACGGTTACTGTGCTTCGCCCAGCCCATGTTGCATAATAAATTGATATGAATGAAATAAGTCACACAAGTAAGAGCACAGAAACCTGGCAACATCACGAAATCCTATAGTCTGTTCTAATGATGATTAAGGTCACAGTGCATTTGTATTTTGAGTTGTCACTTGCTGGTTCTAATCGAATCGGACTGTGAAATACTAAGTGTGGACAAGTCAATCAACACTAGCACATGTTTGCAAGACGAAGTTCTTGCGCATAAACATTAAGTCAAGTGTATACAGTTTTTTTTAAGGACACGATTCAGGTCCCTAGAAGCAGCAAAAATTGTCGTCGCGTCCCTAGAATCAGAAAAAACAGGTCTCTAGTATCAGAGAAATAGGGTCCCTACAGGTCCATACTGGGTACCTAACATTTTCCTTGAGAAAACCCTGGTGTATGTATGAAATTTAGTGCGGTGCAGCCGTTCTGAATAGCCATGAACCTGATCCTGTTTTGTTGAAATATTAAGCAGCTTTCCAAGTGTGAAGCATATTATGTACATTTGTGGCATAAACTATCACAAGCGGCAAACAAAAAATCAGTCAAGAGTCAGAGGCATTAAAATTTTCTTCAACTTCAACTTCTCAGGTTGAAAATCCTTCTGACTTCTCGACTCCAATTCCACAGCCTTGGTACTTAGTCAAAATAAATTAACAGCATTAATAAAGAAACTCAACATACGGATAACTGGAATAAATGATGTTGTAGATATGTTTCTAGTTATCTGTGACTATATTGTTAACAAACCCTTAATTAGTACAGAATCTATTTTCTCTGACATTCAACAGCATTTAGAATTGCATTCTGAGCATTTTGCAAAGTATATACTTTTCAAAAGAGACATATTGATTGGATTCTAAACCCTTTTGTTGTTGCAAAAACTGGTATTTCAGGGCACAAAAAAGAATTAGCCAAATTGTCATCAGATTAAACTTAAATGATAAGTTTCAATTTAAAAGCTCTTGCATCTTTTTGGATAAGTATTGTGGACGAATGTACATTGCTTTCACAAAAGGCAACTAGAATTTTATTACCTTTTGCGACTACTGTTGCAACCTCTCCGGTGGCGTTGCGTTGGTTGTGTGATTCACCACGAACGGGATGTGCGTGAAGAACAAAAATATATATGCGTGTCGCGAGCAAGCAATAATAAGAGAGACTGCAACGCATGATCTCTATTGTTGCTTGCTGCCGCAGTGCGAAGCTTTGCGCACATGTCGCTTGGGATTTCTGATCACAACACTACCTACATGTGTGAGGCAGTTTTTTAGCTCTTAACAAAACGAAGACAAAATACGCATCCAGACTTGTGTAAAACTTTTACTTACGAGTTTGCTTGTCGTAAATTGCATTTAGAAGTGATAAAATTTGTGCAGTAAAAAGCAACTTCATCTATTGCAGTGATATTGTCAGTGTTATTGACAAACGTGATATAGTGTTATTTATTATTGGGTTTGTATTATCCTCAGAAAACTTGATATAAGATTGGGGTCTGAGAAAAAAAAGATTCACAAATAGGGGTTCGTGACCCAGAAAGTTTAGGAAACCCTGCACTGTAGCATGTAAACAATCAGTAATTATTCCATAACCTAATAAATAATAAATGATGGTTAACATGTTTGGTGCGAGTGTGCGAAATATTCTTACTTGGAAAGTCCACATTCAGCCCACATTTTCCCATCACTTTGTAACTCCATAACTCGCTAGGCAAATGTGCTAGAAAGCTGTTCAAACACTCAAAAGACTCGGCAAGTCTTCTGATGTGCAGTGAAATTTTGGTTTTTGTTTTTTTGTGGGTGAAGTGGGGTATGTTTATGGCCATTTCGGCTCAGGTTGCCTGGCACTAGATGCCATCTGCTAGATGGAAATTTTTAACTCAGGTTTTTATTGGAAACTAGGCTGTAATCTGAGTCTTTTGAGCCTCTGATTAGCTTTCTAGCTCTTCTGGTTCCAAAGTTATGATAAAAAAACAACAAAAAATTGACAATTCGATAATTATTTAACACTTTTGCGTCCGGGTTAATTCAAGCGGTTTGTGCAAAAACACCTGGATCGTACATGGTTTTGCACGGGAATTTCTCCGGTCTGGTAAGTGCTACAGACCCGCTCAAAAGACTCGGAAAGTCTTGTTTGTACTTGAAAAAAAATTTTTTGGTTGGGTGTTGGAGATTTGTTGTGAGTGACGTCATAAGTAGAAGACTTTTAGGGCACCTTGGCCCACTTCACCTGGCCCTGGGCCCAAACCGTTAGATGGTAGTATTTTGCTGAAGTTTTTATTGGAAACTAGGCTACAATCCGAGTCTTTTGATACTTTGGATGACCTGCTGGGGTTTCGGGTTCAAAAGTTATGATCTAAAGCAGTGGTGCCCAACCAATTGATCATGATCTACTGGTAGACCACAGGCTGTTCCCAAGTCGACCGCAAGGGATGTTGGAAAAAATGACATTGTTTGTGCAGTGACTTTTAATTAATTAATAGTCTATTTGCCTTGTAATGATTTTAAAATTTCGTCTTTGAGGCAATGTAGCCCAGTAACTAGCATTTGGGTCATTTCACGTCAACTGATCCAGAAAATTTCAAAAATGCAAACCACCCTCCTAAATTCTTATGAAATTTGGTATGCTTGTGGAACTTCTTTTCCTGATTCCAAATATACCAATTTTTCAAAATCGGCCAAGTAGAACTGAAGCCATGAGTGTTTAAAGACGGCCACTTTTTGTGTTCGCTGAAGCGGAAAATTCATGAAAAATTTGGTGGTCTGACTTATAGATCTATAACTTGACTAATACTGACTTTTAGACCTTGTGGCTTGGATATATTGTAGCATCAGGCATATTTCTCCCAATTAGGAAGTACAAATTCATTGGACATAAGTTTTTATGTGTAACCCATGGGTAAACTACTGGACTCCCCCTGTGTTCACTCATGTGTAACACAATTTTTGATTGCTTAAAACTTTTGTTTTACCAAACCAATCCACATGTGCCATACATCATTCGAAAAGCCTTGATAAGTTCTATTTAGATCACAAAAAATTAGTGATTTATTGAGTATTTCACATAAAATATTAGCACCAAAAATTACTTCAAATTAAACACGATTTTTCCGATACAAGATCTCAAAACAATTTATAGACATGATGAACTGTTATTTTATCTCTTAGCAATGACAATTAGTTCCAAATTAAAGTAGCAAAAAGAAGTTTTATTGACCAGGTAGAAGATTTTGAAGTGATTTCAAACAAAACATACTGCAGAAAACTTAATTTCATATTCAGGATTAAGCGCAAGGGTATCACTGGACACATCAAAGTTGTACAGTGCATCCAGTAGTTTGCTACTATAAAAACAGTGAAAACCAACTGTTGATTTCCAGCCTTTGTTTTCTTTTTGGAGAATTGTTCCATGATGTTGTAATGGTACATTTACTTCAGGAAAAGACTATTCAACATCTGAAAAAAGCAATTCCACATTTAGAGTTTGTGGAATATTTCAGTGATGGGTGTGCAGCTCAATATAAGAATAAATCTTTTCACAATCTTTGTGAACATCAAAAAGATTTTGGAATAAAAGCATTGTTGTCTTTTTTTCCAACAAGCCATGGGAAAACTCCATGCGATGGCATTGGTGGCACTGTGAAAAGATCCACTGCTATGGGAAGCCTCCAGCGGCCATTGGAGAATCAGATATTGAATATCAATGACATGGTGGCATATTGTTAAAAAACACTTACCAACATAACTTTTCAAATTTTACCAAAAGAGAAACTGAAAAGCCATTAAGTTGAACTGAAAGAGCGTTTTGAAACTGCACATACAATAAAAGGCACAAGAACTTTTCACTACTTTAGTCTCTATCTGCCAAAAGGATGGGAATGAAAGTGGACATGTGAACTGACTAAGTGTGACTGAAAACCACAACAATGGAAGTGACAAACTTGTTGCTTTCTTGTCTTTATTAATTGTTTTATTAACAAAATTGGCCTATTTTCAGGTAAAACTGTGCTCTCAAATTTTTATACGAAATACTCAATAAGCCACTAATTTTTTTGTGATCTAAATAGACCTTATCAAGACCTTTCAAATGATGTATGGCACATGTGGATTGGTTTGGTAAAACAAGTTTTAAGCAATCAAAAATGGTGTTACACATGAGTGAACACAGGGCGTCCTGTAGTTTACCCATAGGTTACACGTTGAAGCCCATGTCCAATGAACTTGTACTTCCTAAATTAGGTAAAATATGCCTGATACTATAATATATCCAAGCCACAAAGTCTAAAAGTTTGTATTAGTCAAGTTATAGATCTATAAAGTTAGATCACCAAATTTTTCATGAACTTTCTGTTTCAGTGAACACAAAAAGTGGCCGTCTTTAAACACTCAGAACTTCGGTTCAACTTGGCCGATTTTGAAAAAATTGGTATATTTGGAATCACGAAAAGAAGTTCTACAAGCATACCAAATTTCATAAAAATCTGAGAGGGTGGGCTACATGGCCTGGATCAGTTGACGTGAAATGACCCATTTGCCATTTCAATAACCCCCAACAATGGCCATATCCTGCAGTCAAGGATGCCCATAGAATGCGGATTTCGTGGGGACATTTTTCCCTTTCGGCCTTTAAAAATTGTGCTGTTCCTGAAAAAAAATTTTGCATCCCTGCTAGCAGGTAGTGATCAGGGAGGTTAAGCCCTCTTGAAGTTGACATGGCTGACACGAAACGAACCACGTCCACTTATCACAACTGCTACCATTTTCACCACAAATGGGAGGAAGATTATTCATGCCAATCTCAGAGTATGCATTCCAAATTTCCAAAGATGCATCATGAAACTGACAGTTCGTTTAGGATCAACTTACTTGTGCGAGTCTACTTTCTCACACATGAAAGTCAACAATGTCTGATAACCACCTTGTAGCCTACCTACACCTTGCAACCAGCTGCTATACAATCCTGGCTACAAGAAGCTAGACTCATCTCCTAGCGCCAGGTCTCCCACTAAGGAATAAAATTCCTGTTTTGAAACTCAGAAACCAGAACCTGTTTTGTATCTCGTTTAGTTTTCTGCTTGCAGGGCTCCGACACAATTTCAAAAACCATTTTCCATACTTCTTCCATACCTTATCAATACAAAATGAAAAAACTTTAATACCATCACTTATCTTCATTTTTCCAAAATTGTATTCATGGAACACAAAGCAAAAAATATCTGCAAAACTGTCATCAGCAGTAAAGAACAAACTTTTAATTAACAAAACGGCTGAATTTGGAATTTCCATACTTTTTCAGTACGTTTTAGCAAAATTCAAAATACTCTTACGGTCTTAAATTTTGGCAAAATTACAGTTTGGAATTTTGTATATATTGGCAAAAATCAATACTTTTTTAAGGTCTTCAAAACCGATTTCGCAAATCAATGCTCTTTCAATACTTTCTATACCGTGAGGGAGCCCTGTGTTTGGTTCATGTTGAAAATCACTTCTT
>JGI24158J21664_10008486_pt1 | contig 13672 bp, 5 predicted proteins | sample Ectturendosymbi3_FD_21664 | JGI IMG/M metagenome (IMG submission 21664) | reverse complement strand
AAAAATTTACTAACATAACTTCTGCAAGTTCGAATGATGACCTCTAATGCAACTGGATGCAGGGGAACAAAATTTTGGGACTAATTGTAAACAACGTAATGAAAACTGAGTGTAAAACGTAAGCACGCTTTTTCAGTGTCCCAATATCCCACGATAAATAGGAACAAATGCTTGTACGTACAGGAACGTGCGTTTACGACTTAGAGCAACTTACCATCTAAGTACCTGGTTATCATGGAGCTTCGTTTTGACGCGATGTTGTGCTCTAACTTGAGTAACGGAAAGTTTGATGCGGGCTTAGATGAAATTGTACCCAGCTTCAAATTCATACTTCATGTCCATCGACAAACAAACTATTGTTCTGAAAGTTTTTTTTGGAAATTCTCTGTGAGAATTCTGTTAAACACATTAAAACATTTACAATCATTTGTGGTTGCCATTATCGAGCAAGTTCAGAATATTGAGAAGTCAACGGCATCAACAGTTGAGATTGCATCCTGTTGCGACACTGTGAAGGCAAGGATTCAATAGAGACAATCAGATGTACATATCAAGTCAAGTTGAATCAGCACTAAGAAAATTCAGAGAAGGCAAGGATCATGACTGTGATTCATTCATGTCAGATGTATCCGCATTGTACAAGTCTTGTGTTTCAGATCTGGCTAAATGGACCACCTTATTTGCTGAATTTCAAGGCTTTGACTAGATTCCCACGTTTGCAAACAACTAATTGGGAAAATGATGTACTATATTAGCAGTATCGGCTTGAGAGAAACGTTTCTATTGATGAAGCTGAAGTAAACTGTTTGACCTATACCAAAACTTTTTGAGTTCGTGCAAAAAGAGCATCAGCGAAATGCAATCCATTGTAAACTTATGGAACAAGAAAGGTGGGAAAAATATTTTTCAACTTGCAATACCATTAAACGCTTCAAGAAGTGATAAACATTGCACAGTTTTACTTCAACGTTATGGCTCTTTATGCTAATGTAGAGCAATTTTTTCCTTGATGCAGCCACAAACCTAAAAGAAAAAGAAACGTTTCTGGTTCAACCAGTTTCTAGTCTAAAACTGGTGTACAATTTGAAACATCTTTCATGCAATCAGTTTCATAAAATTGTGAAAAGAGGATCTGCATTTTTAGGAAATTTGAGAAATCTGCAAAGTATTCATGGGTTAATAGGGTTAAGTGAATAAAGATTTGGTTTTGTGTGTTTTGAATGAAACATTGTCTACACTGGGTGTTTTACTTCAATGGTTAAAACTAATCAATAGGCCTATTTGCTAGTTGACTTGTTAAGTGTAGATAATACACTCAAGTAAGTGACAGTCGTTAATTGTCCTCCCTTTTTGCGCTGAAAATATGTCAGACCAAAGGACAAAAAAGGGGATCGTCCCCTGTACAAGTGTAGAGCTTATCCAAGTGGTTCTAAAAGACATTAAAAAGCAAAAGAGGCAAAAATTAGAGAGGAAGAAGTTGTAGCCAAGTCAAGAAACCTTCAAGTGACTATTTTACAGTGGAAGTGAAGTCCAGCGGAGATATTTCTGCGGAACCTGTACGAGGACAGAAAATCGAAGAACATGTTGTGACAGACTTATATGCACGTAACGATGAGAATAGAGTAGACCTGGTTTAACCAGCGATGCAGTACCAGAAGAACGTCAAGAAGTATCATCGAAAAGCACGATAGATGAGTTGTCTGACGCTATCACTGGAAGCAAAAATATCGGTCTCCGGTCATCCAATATACCGGAAAAAATGCACGAATATTGGTTGAAAAACGAAAAGTTATTTTCAAAACATGATCTTCCACAACACAGAAAAGAAAGATACTCGTCACAGAAATGCACCACAAATCCTATTCGTCGCCAGAACCACAACGCCGAAGTAGTTGAAAGAAGCTGGCTTTGTTTTTCTCCTTCACAAACTTGTGTTTATTGTTCCACGTTTAGACTGATGTGCGCGGATACGGCTAAATGTGCGCATTTCCTTATTAGAAAAGGAATCTGCGACTGGAAGCACGCTGAAGAGCCACTAGCAGTCAATGGAACATAAAGATGCCACGATTACTTTTAGTTGCAGATGTAATTACTCACTGTGAAGAATTGATACAGAGCTAGTTAGTCAGGTCAATCAATGCCAACAATATTGGAAATCGCTTCTGCAACGTTTGGTGTCTGTCGTAAAATTAATTTCTGAGCGAGGACTGACGTTTAGAGATGATGAAAACGTTGAAGCGCCCAGAAACTTTTTTCAAGCAAAATTTCACAAAAAGAAAGTACAATGCTTCTGGTGACCGGTTTTGCGACAGTATCACAAATCGATAATCATTATCAATTATCATGTTGCATCATAAAGTTTTGTTACACTTGAGTTAACAAATGTGACGTCACAAGATTACGTCATCAATGTTAATGATCCGTGGAAATACTGGTGACTATATCGGCCACCACCTACCTAAAGATTCTATATCAGCACATGGGGCCTCCGACCACGCCTGGGCCACGGGCCCCCCACCATCTAAATCCGGCGCTGACTTTCGGAATTGATTGGAAATTGCTCACAATACCCCCCTTGGCTACGTGCCTGTTTGGAGATGGTGGCAACAAACGGCAAAATGCAGGGTACAAATGGTGGAAACAAATTGTAAAATGCAGGGTATAGATGGTGAAAGCAAATGGTAGAATGCAAGAGAAAATGCAGTGTTCAAATAGCTTGGAGCTAAATGGTGCTCGATAAATATCTACAATTACCAGCATCACTTGTGGCACCACTCGAATTTTGCTTATAAGCGCAGTAACAGTATTCGTGAATTCTTTTTGAGTTTTGCCATGCATTAAACACACTTTGAAAGAATCTCAAAGATATAGGCATACACTGGAATCAGCAGAGGCATGATGTTCAGTAAAATTCATCTTTGCGATCAGCACGATTTCGGGAGAGTTTTGGAAATAGTGGTTCAATGTTTTTCACTATTACACATAAAATAGGCCATATTTTGTTTCTTTTGCAGTCACTAATGTCTGTTTTTGAGGTTGTTTACGTTTTTCGTCTGTGCCTGTGCTGCATTTCAATGGAAAAGCATATGACAGTCTTGTTGAAACATATCTGCTGATAAAACAGACTTTAGTGACTGCTGCAACCAAGGAGAAAATGTGCAAAAACACGCCAACCCTTTCTTGATCAGATTTGAATGCTTGCGAAGTAGGGGCAGCTACCTGCCGGCGAAGATTATGTTATACGCCTACACTCACCACAGTTGTTTACCAGGAAATGTGGGGGGTGGGTGGCTTTGTGAAATTAAGGCAATGGCTGCAATCAACAATCTGGGAATATTGCAGAGCTCAAAATTTGCAAAGATGGTAAAAAACTTTAAATTAAGCAACTGGATCGATTATATTGTTTGTTTTTTTTTCAGAAAAGTCACGTACCAAGGTTGAACAGTCGCATGAGACCCGGGAGCCGAGTTTCCACCACCTTTGGAGAAAAGCAATGTCGTCAGGTCACATACACAGTCTGGAGAAAACGACACCCAAAACCAACTGCATAGCCGGATTCAGCTGCTCAATAAGATATAACTACTTACGAATGAGCGCAATTTTCGCGAATTCATGGTAAGGCAAAACATCCTACTCCAACGAAGTTCCAGTGGTTCGAGGCAAAGCCTTCTTCCCATGAGGTGCTCTGATGCGAGGCACGAGAGTTGCTAAACGCAATTGTGGCGAATATAAGACGCAATGGCAACAGATGTAAGAAGTCAATCTGCATATNGTGAAATGTAGCACAAGACTTTATCGAGAAAACTGACCCCGTGGAAAAATAAACTAACCAGGACCTCTACTGCAAAGTAAAGACTTGATTAGGTGTTTACTGATTTAGTGTTATGGTACTGGAAATCCATCGACCCTAAAATGTTTTCTTTTGCGTACAGAAAAAGATGAACTCTGCAAGTAAAACCAGTATTTTTTTTAATGAACAGATTGGCTGTTCCTCAGCTTCTGGATAAAGCTAATAATATAATTTGTTTGAAAATCATGAAAGGTGATAAATTAAAGTGGTAGGTGCCTCGCTTAATCCCAAACGTAAGTCTAAATGAGCGTAACCAGAAAAACCTAAATCTTATTAGTAATGTAGCCAATTTGTGAACGAATTGTAGTTGAATTGCCCGCTGCTTTTGTTTGCATTCTCGGTGTCTAAATTGCAGTTGCAACAGCTCATCCACAGGTGCAGGAGCAGGCGAATTTTTGGGGGTGCGAAGAATTTTTGCTCGAATTTTCCCAAACTTGCCCGAAACGTTTTTGTGGCGACTTTGCCCACATATTTCTCCCACAGAGATCATGCAGAAGGTATTTTTTCGGTTTGACCTCCAAAAAAGAAGGTATTCATGTGTTTTTCCACAAAGGTTTGGCGCCATTTTTTGAAATCAAACAACGTTCAACGTTGAACGTCATTTTTTCCTAGATTTTCAGGAATGTTGCTCAGATTTTCAGAGATTTTTCCCGGACTTTGGACAAATCAAACCTTTTGTGGTGCTCTTGCACACCCTGCACCCCCACCTCCTACACTACTTAGCTCACCTGACACGTTTCGACTATCGCGTCAACAGTACGGTCAGTTCCCACGAAGGCTACATAAAACCGATTACAACCAACAAGTTCATTGCATTTCCTGCAGAACACAGTGTAATTCAAACATTCATTGCAATCCACCTGTCAATAAAAGGTGGTTACTTAAAAATACGAAAGAATCAATGCTTACTGTTGATAACTGCAAAAGCATGGCACAGAGCAAATTCGTTTACTGGAAGATCAGCTGTCAATTGTTCTGAAGTAGTTTGAAATTTGAGTTTCTCAAGCAGATTAATACAAATAAATAAATCTACAAAAAAGAATATAACCTCACTTTTTGACGGAAACAAGGTAGGGTTGCACCGTTCTTGTCTTCTAAAAGTCTTGAAATCTGTTGACTTTGCTTTGTTAAAGGAAGTGCTCTCCACAAGGGGTGTACGCAAGGAATCTATCTTGAAATTTTTGATAAGAAATCGATTTGACGTAATATACTACGCATCCTCAGTCCTGAAAGCTGCAAGCAATGCTTACGGGTGAACAGTTGAAAGGATAAAGTAGGAGTAGAGACAGCAAACAATCATAAGACAAAAATGAATAAATCAGAACACAAGCTACAACAATTAAAAACTGGAAAATACGTCTTTCCCAAATAATTGAAATCACTGGAATATCGAAACTAACTGACTGACGCCAGTGGTCGAGGAACTCAACAGACCTATGAAAACATGAAACAACATGCCGTTATGACTAAGAACGTTGGCAGAAGGCGTGAGTTTGCATTCGTTACAATGGAAAGGTGCACTCTCTAGAGTGCGCCTTTAACCGCTTCACTGGAGTAAGCAATGCCTTCTTCCCATCACATCATTTCCATCCAACACAGAGTTTAAAGGAGCACTTCAGAGATTGGTTGCCATCGCAACGAATGCAAACTTACGCCTTCTGACAACGTTCTTAATCATAACGGCGTGTTATTTCATGTATTAATAGGCCTGTTGAGTTTCTCGGCCATTGGCGTCAGTCAGTTAGTTTCGATATTCCAGTGAATTCAATTATTTGGGAAAGGCGTATTTTTCAGTTTTTTATTGTTGCAGCTTGTGTTCTGATTTATTGACTTTTGTCTTAAAGTTGTTTGCTGTCTCTGCCCTTACAATGCCCTTTCCACTTTTCACCCGTAAGCATTGCTTGCAGCTTTCAGGACTGACGATGTGTAGTATATTAAGTCAAATCGATTTCCTATAAAAAAGTATGCAGATAGATTCTTTGCTTAACCCCTTGAGAAGAGTTCCTACTTTAATATAGACATGCACAAGTTTGACTCATCGCAAAAGATGGAAGCAGAACACATTCGGCTGATTCCTCGAAAGCTTACAGAAAACTTAGACCTTCCAATAGTTGGCTTTTTGTCGATATGCTTTGAAACAACTCAAAAAAGTAATGAAAACAACGAACAGATCCCGGTCATAAAATCATTTTCAGATTTGAGAATTTTTCATCCAAAATAAACGTTTCATGAGAAGTAGTTGACAATCATCTCTAAGGTCTTATATGCAGTCTTGAGGAACCAATGCAGATGTTCGAGGGACGCACTGAAGCGTTGCTTGTGAGGAAGGTCGCCATTGCGTGCAGAACTGCTGGTTTTCCCAAGCCTTACCAACAACGAGGCAGTCTAGTCGTTATATGAGCACTTTTCTGACTCCTGACTAAAGTGTCTGGCATTTTAAGTTGCCAGACAGAAGCAAAAATTTTAGTTCTCATCCTTTTCAAAGTTCGTTTAAGTTCGTTTTCCCAGATTCACTGGCGCACAAATCTTTATTTGCAAGAGGCTACTAATTCGAATCAGCAAAAAATGCTTCGACGACGGCATGGCAGCAAAACAGCAAAACGTAGTCTGCATGCCTGCAGAACGAAACCTCGACTGGTGAAACGAGGTAACGTCACCAGATCTGTGCACGAGCGGTCGAGTACACATACGTGAAACTCACACGGCGAAGTGAGTTGAGGCAAGCAAGCACATATAGTGGAGTAATCACGAGATATGAAATTCCAATTCGCAATGCGAAAGGTGGCATCCCCTGCAGTCTTTTATTTTTCATCGCAGGAGACAGACTCAAGGGACGCAACACTATACCGCACTTTAAAAGGTTCCCTCAAATCTAGTGCTTTGACGCAATTGAGGAGTTTTACTTCAAGAAGTAATTGTTTCTTTATTTTCGTTACTATCCTAAACGTTTTTAACGCAGTTCGTAGATAATAATTAATCAACGTTTTGTTATTTTGTTTCTATAGCTTTTCCGAACCTCTAAACCGTGTTAACAAAAGATGATCCCTCTGCCTTCTCCTGGGCCATACATCCACAACATTTTTTTAAAGGGTGACAAGCGGTTTCTGAGCTTTTTCTTAGGTTTTCACAGCAGTTTTCTTTCTGCTGCATTATTCTGGCCCGTGCATCACACAAGTCAAGTTCGTTTTCACCACGACAGTAACTAGATTATAAACATTTTATCAATTGCTGATGCTCAGCGTAATATCGATAAGCGCTGCTGCTGTATTCTTCACGTGCATTGTTTGCCTCTCTTTTATACAGTGCGGAAGCATTCAGTCAGTTTGAACCCTTTTTGGTATTTTGCATTAAGTATTTTTATTCAGCTTTTATTCCACTGCAGACTTGGCGTCTGGACAAGTCTTTTGTTATCATAATTGAACACCATTTTGTTTCGAGGTGTAAACTTTTATTATGTTTTTTTCTTGCCATCAACAGGGCTGTCAAACATGTCGACCGGGCGGTATTTTGTCAATATTCTATCATACCAACATAAACATTTTTGTCAAATACTTAAGCTATGAAAATCAATTCTTGGATTTTATGCTTAGTTGTATTTGAATTACAGTATATACTTGGTTGTGCAAGTTCTTTTAAACGTAATTCTGAATTGAAAGCACAGCATGAGTCGCATCGTTTCTTGAACAGACAATTTCTTGACATAGACTCACGAATAAACTTTTCTGTAATCAGTTGCAAAATGCAAAATTAAAAAAGTCAAACGAAGTTGTAGCCTACTGATAAAAGTATACGACAACCGTTGAGATTGACCTATAAATTGAAAAAGCCTTTAGCTATTGCAGTCTAAAAAGCAATTACTGCAATCTTTCGTGTGTTTCAAACCTGTTAGCAGCCCTTTGCCTCAAGCTCAAATGCTTGACCTGTCCTGCCACTGTCGTCAAGCCTTTCATTTTCCAAGGGTTTATTTGTTGAGACAGGACAGGGGCTCTTCCTTGGAATCAAAGCTTGAGTCATACAGCATAAAAACGTGAAACTAATTTTAGAATATGATAAAATACACGCCTTAAATTGCTTTAGGGTACGGTGAAACAAAAGGTTGAAGTGTAGAATATTAACTGATAGTTTTTGTAAGAGCAATTCATCACAAAAAGTGAGAAATCCAAAACTTTCGTATTTTAACGTTGTAAGTACTGTTTGTGTTGAAATCCGAAACTGCAGGTTTTTGAGCCAGTCGAGTACAAGACCGTATTGCGCATAAGACAACAAAACATTCGAGACCAAAACACGCGAAAAAAACATTTGGAAGGCTTTCAAATAAAATGGAAATGCTCTATTTCTTGATGTTTGTAATGTGGTGACACGAGTGATGCTGAATTCGAAATATTTCTTACAGTTATTTGATTTCAACTCAACTGGTTGATTTTGATTTGCATATACGAAAAATGTAAATGCATTCATTTAGGGTAAACGCTACAACGGGCACAAAGTCACACACTGAACAGACAACAAATTGCTATTTCCATGTGAAGAGTGCTCATTTGGCACTCATCACTTTTGAATATCTCTGAGCAAAATTACGTTTTGGCACAATTACTGTTATGGCGATGGCGGCACGATGCTCAAGGTAGGTTTAAATTAATCATTTTTTAAGTTTGCAAACGAAATTGCTTTATTCCTCACCCAGTAATAATGAGGATCCATATACTATTAGTCATATTTCGAAACAACAGATTTTACGGTGAAAACGGAAAAATATTTACACTAACATTGACTTTCCAAAAATTTCAAAAACCTTTGAAGGTTTTTGAAATTTTTAGATACTTGTAAAGAAATACATTGTGAGAGAATGTTATCACATAAAACAAATCGGTCAAGAAATTGCAAATAAACACAAAGAATAGAAAACGATAAAGTTTCGAATAGTGAAAAAATGACAACGTTTGAAAGAAATAAATTACACCATACGCACATTAAAATTTTCAATGTGTGTCTTAAAATTTATGCTTAAACTTTGTAGATACCATAAAATGTTCAAACGTGCTTAAATCACCTCTTCCATTTTTGCCTGTTTTCATTAAATGTGCAAAGAGAATTCAGAAAACTTGTGGATATTGTGGAATGTTTCCAATTTTCTTATCCAACTTTGTGCTATTTCTCTTCAAATCTCTTAAGCAACCTCACCAAGGCTAGGGTTTGCGTGAACAATTTAGTTTCTATTTTTTCACTTGAAGCATTTTCATTAATTAGGAACCAATGGTACACAAAGTACAGTGGCTTAAAAGTGTTTCATATTTTCATGGCATCCACAAAATTTTTCATCAACAGGTTGAAAACCAAACGAATTCAGAAACAGTTTTTTACACCTATTGCAAAACAGTTTGAAAACTTCATAAGCTTTTTCTGACACTCAACTCACACTTCGTTGTGCCTGAAAATGATGCTGCTGGCAACTTTAAACAAAAGGCTTTAATACGCTAAACCCGTGAATTGTTATAAATTTTATATTCATTTTCTGCTATTATCAGCAAATAGTTCACTCAACTTTTTTGATCGGAAATAGTAAAGTATACCGCAGTGCAATTTTGGCACAAGAAGAATCTGCAAATGGTATCTTCAGTAACGACTTGCACAGCATCAGCAGCAATACAACAGTAAAGCTGACTTTTACGTCTCAGAGCTTCACCTACACTTATCCTGACTTGGTTCACTTTTATCAATGTTCACCTGTTCTAAATTTCTAACCTTGTTTTAATGCAACTTTCTCTCGGTAACACTGCACTTGCAACTTTTCTCTCGGTAACACTGCACATTGCACTGGCGTAAACAGCATAGGCGTGACGTTTTCGACAATTTGAAAATGTTTATGCGAGTTTGGCAAAATCGAAATAGTTTCAAACTGTTCATAAGGTAATTGTTTGAAATGATAAATAGTAAAAAGTTGCTTGTAACTTCGGCCTTAGCTCGTTTACGCTGTGCTATGTTTATTGTCAGTGGAAAAACTGCAATGATACAATAAGGTATAAAAATATATATTTCTTACCTATGTACATATTTACAATAAGTTTCAAAGCTTTGTATCAATAGGCTATTGCCATTCCATGTTTTCTTCATGTGTACCATCGGTATTGGCGACTGCGTTTCTAGTCCAAGCCTGGTTTCTTGGCAAATGAGGCTGATTATGCAGAACGATAAAATACGGGCACTGTAGACAACAACAGGCTCGCGGTGGAGAGAGAAGCATTCCTTGCTGAGAACCGTGTTGCAATATGTAGAGCGAATTTTGTAGTAATGTGGCTGAATCACAGCCAGGCGTGTGGAGAAGTAAGATCACAGTTGACGGCAAACATTGTGAACTAACTTGTCCGTTGCCAAGTGAAGCATCCATTTTTCCTGTAAAATAGGTCAGCCTGCTCCTGACAGATTTTCAATCTCTTAAGCTCTGAGACGTTTCTAGCTGCAACGATAATCAAACGTGACATTAACCCTCAAGCTGTTGACGTTTCATTATAAGGTAATTCTATGCAACAAATGAGACAGCCACAGCACTAAAGTAACACTTTTCAACATTGAACATGGCGCACAGTTTCTGCTTTCATCTCTTTCACGAAAAATCAAAAAGTAACTTCATTCAACCAAGGTTGAAAGGATAAAATCTCACCGGTTTGCATAAGTAACATAAAATAACGTCACTCAACGAAGTTTGCAAGGTTAAAACCAAAGCGATTCGCTTAAGCCGTCGAGCAATCATTTGCAACAAGTTGGGCAATATATACTTCCAGCTACAGTCGCGCCTTGCTTATTCTATGCTGTTGGGATATTTACCTTTCTTTTTTAAATGCAATTAATGTCCAGCATTCGTTTCAGCATGTTGTTGTAGCTGCACCGGTCTAAGGAAAACAAAACTTTTGCTGCAGTTTTGTTGCGAGGTCCCTTTTGCTGCAGTTTTGTTGCGAAAACTTTTGCTGCAGTTTTGTATGCCGCGCAAACAAAGTGAAAGCTCAATCCAGTTGCACTGAACTACACACCAAGAGTTTGCGATAATTTTATGTGCCCAGATTTCTCGTTAAACCTTTGTTGGTCGGACAACATTTACTAAATTTCCGCTTTCGGTACCAAGCTTTTGTTTCCATGCCTAAACCACTTCTTTCCCCTTTTTTAGGCAAAAAGCATTTTGAAGCATTATTTGAAGCGGCGTATTTTGTCATTCGTACGTTATGGGCGATGATTTAATTCACGGTCTGGACAACTCGGGTCTCCCCTCCAGGCAGCATTGTTGTTGATGATATTGATATCAGGTCGACCAGGAAATCCGGGTTGAAGCCATGTTCAATCAAACTTCTCAATGTTAACCGTTTATTGCTGAAGTTTGCCAATGAAAAGGTGTGATTATAATAACTTCTTTTTTCTTCACTCCACGTCAAAGTGGTATCGTTTCGGGTTTTGTGACCTCAACAGCAAATCAGAGTGTTAAGTTTTCTTTGTGGCCGCAACTGCAAACAGGTGTTACAACGATTCAAGGCTTGATTTTCAATGCATAGTTTGATTTTTAACTTTCTTTGGTAGTGATGTGCCAGAACGCCTACGGGAGAGTATGATTGCTTTGTGAAATTTCTCAATGCAAGCCCGCGCAAACGTTAGCGTCATTGAGTTGTTCAGCCCTCAGTAGACGTATGCCTAAGACTTTGTGTGCCTAAGATTGGCACCAAAAAGGGCGTGGCTCTTTTTTGTAAAAGATCAATACAGCTGTACTGAAACACTCACCGACATGGGCGTCCGCAGGGGCGGGGAAACGGACATTTGCCCCCACCCCTGGAATTTGGGACCAAGAATCAAACATTTCTAGAAAACCTGAAGTTAGTAGCTAAATTCCGACTAATTTATTTAATTTTTGCAATGACAGTTTATTTGCCGGTATGACACAGACACTGCACAAGGGTCAGATTCACTGTTCTGCCCTGGTGTTAACCAGTGATGAGATTGCGGTTCGGTCATGTCCACTCCTTTGCCTGAAGAGGCAGGTTGCGGATCTTGCTAGTGGATTGTTCTACTGCTGGTCTTTATTGCGTAAAAATAAGCACGGCAACAAACCTTCAAACCTTCACTTCAAGTTACGGTAGTAGCGTTTTTCCGAATATGACCAGTAAGGTTCCCCTGCGGGGTTTTAATCCAGACCTGTTTTTTAGTCGACCTGGATGTCTTAGTTTAATTATGAAAAACTGCGTTCAATTTTGTTTTTTTGAAGTGATAATTTCATCAGCAACTTCAATGCGTTCAATAATATGATGATAACTTTATATTACAGTGTTGGCATGCGTATATCAGGGGAGAAAGTACACAATATATCGGATGAAGCAGAACGTGTTCAATCGGTTTCGTATCCTCATGTAAGATCATTGTCGGGGTTATATATATAATGTCATTGTCTCTAATGCCAACTGAAGAAACTGGTGAAATAAGGGTTAGGGCTGATTGTTTAAATTTCGGTGTTTCCATACGCATACAAATTTAAAAAAAAATTAATTAGAGGCATTGGTATTATATTTTCTGTGGCGTTTTGGATCCCGCTGCAGTTCAAGATTGCACAATATTTCCTAGTTTGATAACCAATGTACTCCTACAATTAGTGAGAGATATCATCAACGGAGTATGTCACCAGCGTTATGAAAAAGGTCTTCAGCACCAAAAAGGTCGTCCAGATGTTAATATTTGCGCTGCACATGAACATTTGGAAGTGGAACTATATTATCAGTATTCGATTACACCGGTATACAGGATTTTTGGGGACTTTAAGTTTGTAACGGGTTTGGGGGTTTTGCGGGGCGCTGAGTCCAGTAATCGTATCCATTTTTGTCCATCTGGTCAGGATTAGCCGCTATAGAGCATACGTTTTGCAGTTTTTCGCAAAACAGTGAAAAACCTCACCAAAAGTTATCTTCCACCATTTTTAACTTGAAAACAGATTTTGTAATCAGTAGTTGTGCTTTTCAATGCCGAAATGCTTTATCAGCTGTTGTTGAACCACGTAGGCCCACAAGGAGTGAGTTAGATGTAGCCTGTTATAAGCGGTAATTACAATAAAATCCTATGTCAGAATAGTCTGTGCCTGGTGCCATAGTTGATGAGCATGACTGGATGATTTGCAGTAAATTAGAAAGAACTTGTGCATATTGGCTGGGCAACAAAGTGGATATACAAACTTTCTGTGTTTCTTGTGTCTGTGGGACAGCAGCGCTTTCCAAGAGCATTGTACTAGGGAAAATTGGCCAAAGAGAGAAAGACTTAAGATTGGTAAAAGAAATATTATACGCTTTCCTTTGATTAATCCAAACGAGGTGTTACTTTCTCTTTTCCATATCAAAGTGTGAAAACAGTTTGCAAACGCTTTAAATAGGTAAAAGTGACTGCTTTGCATATTTGTGTGAAAAGTTTCCTGCGATGAGCACTGAAAAGGTGACGGCTGGAATTTTTTATGGCTTTTAGATATGACGTTTAGATGCAGGATAAATATTTTCCACTTACCTTGACAACCTCGTAAAAATGTTTGGCGGTCACTTGCAGCAGTTGTCGAAAACTTTCTTGGATATTTTGAAGGTGCTAACTATTACGACCTTTCAAAACAGCTGTTAAATTCTTACGAAAAATTAGGATGCTATATGAGCGCGAAGGTCCATTTTCTTCATAGTCATGCAAACTATTTTCCTGAAAACTTGGAAGCAATTATTAACGAGCAAGGAGAGTCCTTCCACCAAGATATAAAAACAATAGAAAAGATACCAGGGATGCTGGAATACCAACATGTTGGCAGACTATTGCTGGTGCTTA
>JGI24158J21664_10008485_pt1 | contig 13673 bp, 12 predicted proteins | sample Ectturendosymbi3_FD_21664 | JGI IMG/M metagenome (IMG submission 21664) | reverse complement strand
TCAGGTTGAACATCAGATTTTAATGGATGAAATTAATGTCAAAAGTTTAATTCTAAGAATTCTACTTGCATAACGACACGAAAATAGATTTGAGATTAAACAGAAATAAAAATGCACAACGGTAAATTGGTAAAAATGTACGAGTTTCACCTGATTAACACAAAAAGAATGTCCAGAAAAACTAGGTGTGATCAGGTATTAAGTTTTGGGGGAAAGTACATTTTTACGGGGACAAGATTTCAGTTTTTGCTATATGTTTAAAACAAATTTTTCTGGGCACAATATAATTGGGGAGCACTGCCCCCAAATGCCCCCTTGGCTACGGGCCTGCCTATAAAGCAAAAGTTTCGCACTTGGATGAAAATATTGCTGCATTATTTTTTTGGTTACACCCAAGTAAGCCAGATGACTTACGAACCAATGCATTCAGCACAAGCACAAAATGTAAGAGTCGCGAAAAAATATATTTTGGTTTTGTTGGTCACCATTGTCGCGACATTACAAGAAGTGAAGATAAATGTATATTTCATCTTTGATTCCTAGTCAAGTCCTTATGTTTTGAGCTATAGGTCAATATATAGCTATAGTTCTCCAACGTTTTGATTGAAATCCTATTTAGTAATGGTTGAAGATAGGCTTTTGCAAAACTGCCAAGCTTTTGCAAAACTGGCCATCCTATAACTAAGTCTCCACAATAATACTGCTTTTGTCTTCGGCAAAAGCTTTGCAGATATTTGCCTGAAAATGTAACCTTCTAACATTCTATACACTTAGGTTTACCAGACGTCCTGTTTTAACCGGGACAGACCCGGTTTAAAGGCTTTGTCCCGGCGTCTCGGTTGGTCAACCAAAAGTCCCGGTTAGGCATTCAGTCAGGCAGCATAGCCCTACACGAACATTAACATGCTATGACTAGTCTGTTTAACCAACTTTCTGAAGAATGATGCGTGATCTTGTTTTGTTGTTTCAGATGTAAAGGTAATTGATACGTCGTTTTAGTGGGTAACTGGTCCAGTAATGGGTTGATTGTTAGCGCATTGGCTAGTTAGTAAAGTTGACTAGTAGGAGGGGTGTTCTTTTTGCAATTATAGGTTATTGAAAGGATTTATTTGGTACCGGAACTTGTTTGATTTCTTTCTAAGGCTCGTTGTTCTGAAACGTCCCGGTTTTCAATCACAAAAATATGATGCGCCTATGTACCAGGGGTCTCCAAACTGCGGCCCGCGGGCCAGATGCGGCCCGCAAAGCCATTTCATCCGGCCCGCGAAGGCATTTTGTCAATGATGAAAAAATAATATACAGTACTTACGAAGAATTTGTAGATTTGGTAGAATATGACATATCCCGAAACAATCACATTGCGTAAGGCGTCCGGCCCTCGACATGTTCTGTATTACTTTATGTGGCCGCTCGGACAAAAAGTTTGGAGACCCCTGCATGCACTAGCATCATAAAATTTTATGCTGTCTGTCTCTGAATACGTGACAACCAACGTTACAGCAAAACCAGATATATTTCTACGCGAACCAAATCCATGCTTACTGTGGTCTTTCACATGCGCAGCTGTGAAACTATCACTGTTTCAAGAAAATAACATTTCTAACAGTATACTACACAGGGTAAAATGTCGGACAGAAGCAGTAAACCATCTTTCGCGGTCCCTAGAAACTTGAGAAATGCTAAATATCATTTTATTGAAGCTAAACTTGATAAACTATCAGAATCCAGTGATACCACACCAAACTCTGTTTCAACATCAACTTGGTTATGTGTGACATCTAACATGAAAAGCACATCACGTAAAACGTGGCAAACGTCACTTTTATGTTTGGAACTTCTCCAAATACAAAACCTGAAGAGTAAAAGTGGGGGAGACATGCCATATTATATCTCCCCACCTGAAAAAGTGGGGGGACACGTCCCCCATGTCCCCCACCAAATTGAGACCATGATGCCAACTAACAGGTAAAAGGGATCGTTATATTAACGTACCTGCCAAACACAGAGCTGTGGTAGTTTTCGGCACAAGTTACTGCCCGTGAATGTCAACTCACTTCAAATTTAAACTTTCCAATCATTTGTTGCAAATATTGAAACATTGTCACGAGACCAAAACACAAGTCCAAGCCGAAATCCGCACACTGATTCTTGCATTTCCATATCCGACTCTGACGTATTGAAAGTTGCCACCTGCACAGTTCACTTAAAAATGTTTTTCGACAAAGCAAATAAAGTTGACATGTTGCAATAGACAAGCGTTGTTGCATTTACTTCAACTTAATCATTTGTTTTACAGAAGTGACTTCGAATGGAAGCAAACAACAGACACTGGAAAACATGGGATCGAAACAACTACAAAATTCTTCAAACGTCAAAAAAATCGCAGTGATACTTGTATTTTGCGTACAAGTCTTTCGCCTGGTCTGCGTGTTCTTGAAATTTTTCTTCGTTTTTGTCTCTTTACTTATATACGTAAGTTTGGTTGACCGCTCATATTCCAGTGTAAAGCGTCTAAGTGTGACGTATTTAAACTTCGCAGTTCAAAGTTCTAGAGGCAACGGTGCAACAAGTGGCCGGCATTTCCGTACGTAATACTGTACTCCTGCTTTAAGTAAGGCCCTCACGGATTTAGGATTGATTACAACGAATCATCATATGTAGCAAGCACTGCGATGAATAAGTTTGCTGTGCGCAACGACGATGTGGATTTCTCCAAGTATTACAGGACCAGAGAGCATACATGCTGAGTATTTCATTCAGCAACCCACAAGCTAATTTATGCCACAAGACGACCTGCTGAGAAATAACTTTGTGCTCAGCTTATGACAATCGTGAACGAACACGATTATTTTGCTTCGTCAGATATGTTCACAACACCTACAAATCACTTCCGCCCATAACTTTGAATCAAATATCACTGAACTTGTAGCAGCTTCTTGTAGAAAAGAAACCACTGTTGCAGTTGATTGTATATTTTGCAGGAGGAAGCTCTGGCTGTATTTGATCCGCCTCACTCCCAAACCAACTCAAGCTTTCTTGATCCTGAACGAAATATACGTAAGTGAACTGCCTATCAGTAACATTTAACTTCCAGAAAATTCACGGACTTTCGTGTATAATCCGACAACACGCAAGAAACGACGTGAGACTCCGAAGTTGCAAGCCTGCGTTTCACATGTCGTAATTTGGCTCGACTGCAGTCAAACCCTAATCCAAGGCTGCCCAACCCGCGGGCCGCATGCAGCCCGCGAGGTTAAGTTGCCCGCGATGTAATTTAGTTCATAAGCAGACTTTTTAATTTTTAGTATTTTTTATAGATTCAAGTATATTTGCCATCAAAACACACCAAAATTATACCTGTTGTTTCTGTTATGGGCCTACCACCCAAAACCTTGTATAACAAACGCTTCAACAGTATGTCAATTTTTTAGATTTGGTTTACATCCATACAAGCTGGCAACACGGTGTACAAATATAGAACTCATTATGACCTCGCGTTATCGCATAAAACTGATCAAAATCAAAGGATTTGTTACGTCGCAAAAGCTTACTGTTAGTCACAAAAACGTTTGTGGCCCGCAATAAATTTCCTCATGTGAAAGTGGCCCGCAACACTAAAAAGGTTGGGCAGGCCTGCCCTAAGCGAAATAATATAATGGGAAATGCTGAAACTAAATTCTTTTCAAAAGTGATCTTGGTTGCCTGAACAAAATTTGACTGAATGAAACAAACACTGTTAAATTTTTTGACTTAATCAGCTAACCATGATGTCAGTTAACTCGTATACCTTAGATCAAAAGCTCTACAAGGAATTGAAATTGCACAACACTCACGTGACTTTTTGCAGCAACGTACACGACATTTCACAATACTCGGGATGTCATTGGCATTTTGTTGCCAATTGCAGAAGTGTCAATTTCTTTGCTTATGATCTACATCGTGATTGGACCGCTTTCTCCACGGATTACGTATGGACAGTGGTTCGACTGGCTGTTCAAGTGAGTTCACATTTTCTACATGTTCGGAACTTGCTGCATTCACTTGATCCTGCGATTTGCGTACTTCTGTACTCTTCACCTTTTGCGCGGACCGTTTGCCGCAAAAAAACGTTTCATCTTCCAGGCAGAGCTGTTTTTATTTTGACCTCGATCCTGTTTCTAGCGTTCGGCTGACATTAAATCTGTCTCTAAAGGGCGTGTAGTTTCTTTTCCCCAACGGTCGGGACAACGATAAAAGGTCAAACCAGTCTCACATTAAAACCTCAAGTATAGCTCAAGCTTTAACATTCTACCCGACGCAAATTATGAAATGTATTTTAACCGACGTACGCTATCGCTGACTATGTAGTAACGCAACTGATTATGATCACGTACATCGGTGTGGGTGGAGACTGTTTGAGATACCAAAGTAAGATGAGGTAACGTTCCAATGAAGTTGATCTTTATGCGCGTTGGGGGCGTTTAAGCTTGTTGCAATCATCATCAAACATATTTCTTATTGCTGACTCAAACAACCTCTTGTGCGACAAGTCCCAAACAAGCCCTACGAATATACCAGAAGGCTTTAGAATCAGTTTAGCTTTCATAAGACAAACTGATTTGTGATTCAGGTTTTGGCCAACAGCAAAGTAAACCTGGCAGCAAATCTCTAGATTCTGCTTCAAGAACAAGCTCGCAATGAAAAAGCGGGCGGGTATTTTTTAGCATGTCATAGCTTCCTTTCCACGACAACGAGCGTTTTCATAGTTTACCGTTGAAGTAATTGAGTCTGTCAGGCAGATTTTTGATGTCGCACTAACAAAAATCTCAAACGAGCAACTTTACCTAGAGACTGTGAAGCAGTGGTTTTCAACCTTAGATACTTTATCAAGATGCTTTGAAACGAACGCATTCACATGTGGTAAATGAAACTTCAATTACAAGTGGTGCATACACGAGAAGAAATCCTTTTTAGCTTCGGAGCTTATGAGCAAATTTCCAACAGTAATAAAGATGCCACCGGCCTTAAAGCTTTAACAGAGGAAAGATTTGACATGCACGGATTTTAACGATTAGTTTTGTTTAACCTGTAAACGAGTGATTTTGATATCCTCACATTTTGCGCAGACTTCGCGTGTTTTGGATGCGAGTGATGTGGACATTCACAGCAATCGCATACGCCGCTCTCTTCATTACAGTGCGTGAGATGAAGTTTAAAGAAACGTCCAACCCAGCGTACGTGGACAACGACCTGGCCAAGGTCGGGTTAGCTTTCACCACACTTGAATACGGCAGCCTTGGAGTGGTGGAAAGTGTCCTAAAAGTTATCAAGGTGGATACTTTTGAAAGAAGATTAGCAGCTTACGACAGCGGAATTGTCGGAAAATGGAGAAAACTGTGTAAGCTGTCGTATTATCTGGGCATGTTGGCATTCGCTCTTCGCAATTTCTCGTTGACGATTTACTTTGCTGTCCTGTCAACAGTCGACCTGACTGCTACCAAGCCCGATAAATACTCAATACTATTGTTGCCGTCCGAACAAGATGTTGTTCAGCAGCGTATCCTCCAGAGTGCGATGTTGGTGCTGCAGGTTTACATCACCGTTGTACGCGGAAAATTTTATTCCTTTTTCCTGAAAATATTTCTCGCCAACTTCTTATCGGAGGCAGACGATGAAAAGCTCCAAGGGAAGCTGCAGGGAATGTTGCTTGCCGAAACAGAAACGGACGATTCCCAGCGGAAACTGCTGAAGATGAACAAGTTGCCTGATGACGCAGTGTGACTAAGCGATTCGCTCATGTGTGATCCAAGCCTTGACGGTCAGTCAACTGGATCGAATCCTTGTTATTGCATTTCCTTCGCTGGAACGATTTACTGAATTTTTTTGTTTGTTTCAAACTTCGTCTCGCTTTCGTTAGTTCTGTTGCTGCTTTTTTAAGCCTCAGTGTTCAACAGCACATCGTGCAAAATTGTTTTACGATTTCCTGTTACATCTCTGTACATTCGCATATGTAGCAACCTAACATAAAACTGCAGTTCTTCGTCGAACATGAACATGCAGTTCCGATGGTAATTAACACAAAGCAAAACGCTAATTTTGGTTAAGCGATTGTTATTACTGGGTTTACTATCAAAAGGAAAACGAACGGATAAATACATGTCTACGTGTATCATCCTCAATAGTTTGGGAGTGGGCGAAGTATCGAGGCATGGTAAAAAAATACAAGAAACAACGAATATGCTGAAGCAGTTTGCTTGCCCGTACTCCGAAAGCCTATTTTTATTTTGTCTTTTTCACGTACGACCAGTTGCATTTGACACCGAAACGCTAATTTTGAGCGTTCGTCACCGCAATCGCTCACAAACGCCAAACCTGGTTTAAATCAAAAGGATTTTTTAAATATTACTTGACTGCTAGCCATGGGCGGAAGGTATGCAGGGGGCCAAGGTCCCCCTGGATTTTCAAATTTCAGTAAAAAAAGTTTTTTTTTAGTTTTGAGTGGGATAAAGCAAATTTCACCACTTTTGGCCTACCCCTGAAAAGATTTTGGAAAATCCTCTAGTGGTCCCCCCTGGATATAATCCTTCCGACCCCCATGCTGCTAGCAAGAATCTGGTTGACGCAAACGTCGTTAAACCACTGTTGTTCATGATCTCGCTTTAGAGTTGCCTCATGTTTAAGGCAAGCAATATAGTCTATTGTAATAGTCAAGCAATATAGTCTATTGTAATAGTCAAGCAATGTAGTCTATTGTAATAGTCAAGCAATATAGTCTATTGCACTACAGCTGTTTATGGTTAATAAACCGAAGTTTAGATTTGTTTAATGGAACGTATTGCATGTTAATCTTGTGAGTTTCAAAACAGAGTTGATCAAATCGACAGCAATAACTCAAAAGAGCTCAGCATTGCATTCAAGGTTTGAAGAGTCACGATTACGAAGCTTTCAGCTTAAACGTTGTTAACTGGCCATATGAAGTGTCTCAACTGTTGTTCACAGCTACACAAGACGTCGACGTCTTTACTTGGTGTTGAAGTGCTGGTTACTTAGACTGAAGTCCTTTGTTAGTGTAGATCCGAGGTTCTTAACCTGAGGTCCTTGAATGTGCTGTAAACAAGGGTTCTCAACCTGTGGGCCACAGAAGAATTTTTGACGGTCACGGCCTGGTATTATTTAAATTGAGTACGTTTCGCAAGTTGGACCTTTCAGTCAAAAACGTAGGTAGCTCTTCAGCTACAAACGTCGTGATACGCTCTCGTCGTCATGTGTTAGAAATTATTGCGACAAGGAAAGCTCCACGTAGCCTCTCATGTTGTGCGTTAGGCAGTTACTGTAGGAATTTTGAGGTAGACAGGCGCAGGGGTGTAGCGACTAACGAGGTTAGATGGCGCCGGGGACAAGAAGCAAGTTTGGCGCCCCCATGTTCGATCCTGAGGTCTTTCGGAAGCAAATTTACTGTATGTGAAGAAAGTACTTGTGACATTGTTGGGACTTTTCGGCGCCTCATGGTGATTTGGCGTCCGGGGAATTGTTTCCCCCTTACCCCCCTCGTTACGCCCCTGGACAGGCGACTCTTGTTGCCATTAAACCTAAATCTAGAAGCAGGCTTAATGTGGAAGATGACTTCATCTGAGCTTTATCATGTAGTGAGCCTCAATTATCTATGCTTTCTAACAACAAACAGGCTCAGCTTTCGAATTGATTGTAGCGCACGTTCTGTAATTAAAAATTGTTTTTATTTCTGCTCTGTGCATGTGCAGCAGTTGTCGCATTGGATAATTTATACAGCCGGTGGGCCATTAACCCTCTGCTCATTAATCGGACCACATGCATGAAAAGTTTGAGAGTCCGTCATGTAAAGGGTAAATAGGCTTTGCTCTGATATTTCGAAAGGGTTAAAAGGCTTTGCAGACATTTTGTTTACTACCACGATGATTAAGACCTACTTTCAAATAGTTATTGCAACGTTTCTCCTTGAGGGGTCCGTAACTGTTATTAGGATGTACTAGAGCAGGGGCGGGCAACCTTTTTCGGTTTGAGTGCCGAAATCAGCTAAACCAATGACAAAATTCTTCCGCGTGCCAACCAAAATTTGTGGTGAGGGGTGCATCGAAAGCACATAAGGGTTAAATTAAATAACGGATTGTTAAAAAACGAAAATGAAGAAACGGATACCGAGTTTCATCAGATAATACTGCGACTTGTAAGTTATTAACTTTTTCATTCGAAGGGGGGAGGATCTCGTTTCTGAGGCCTCGCTCACGTGCCGGATAGAAGTGCTCGCGTGCCAAGTTCGGCACACGTGCCAGGGGCTGCCCACCCCTGTACTAGAGGTCCGTAACCCACAAATGTTTAAGAAACGCTGGGGTAGATAGTCGATTAAAGTCAAACTGATTTTGAGCTTTCGACTGTTTTTTAGTATCGTACGCTATCTTTCTCTTTTTCGGTTTGTCGGTCTCTCTTCAAAAAACAAAGAAACGGAAGCTTTGTTTTTCTAAAAGTCTTGCGCTGTGCTTCAATCGGTTACAATTATTCTTCCTAACAAATGGTGAAGATTTACCGATATTGCTTTTGTCATCAACACCGATTCTACATACTTTTGCCTATATCTGTGTTTCAGAGATCAGGCTACAGAGAAAGAGAGATTTATTGTTCAATATGACTCAGCTAATAAGCAGATACAATGCAAAAAGTCATCATGCAAAAAAGTAACCAATTTTTAGTGGAAATTAGAATAAATGGAAACACAATGGCTAAAGAAGTGATAAATGCAAACAAAAACGGTCATTGTGTCACATAAGATTAGTGAAAAAACATGGAGTTCATCCAGTCAACCAAACTTGTTTGAAACATTGTGACAAGTGTTAGAAAATAACAGTTAAAATAATAGGCACATTTAGAAAGACAAGCAAACACAGAACACGGGGAGGAAAATTACAAATGGAAAGAGCATGCCTACCTATGTACATGTAGGAGTGGATCTAGTCTCATTCAGGAATTTCTGTGTGGTAAAAAAACATTAAATACAGCTAGAACCAACAAATAATTGATGAAGTAGAAAAAACTTTGAATTTGGGTTTTCTGGGGGTGACGTCACAATGAGCGCGTTTTTTTGCATTTTTGGCCGAGTTTACCTGGCCCTGGGCGCCAACCCATTGAGCAATTTTTTTGGTCAAGGCTTTTTTGAAAACTATGCCAAACTCCGCTTCTTAAGAGCCCTTGATTGACTTGCTAGCATATCTGTGGCCGAAATTATGGCTTAAAACCCAGTTTTTGGCAAAATTCTAATGTTTCAAAAAAGGTGTATTTCGCCCTCTCAGGGCAAACTTTGGCCAGCCATAACAGGGCAATAGATTGATCTAGAGGGCTGTTCAAATCCTCTAATGACTCGTGGCGTCGTGTAGTTAGAATAAAAAAAAAACATTTCTGAGATTTGGTTTTGGGATTTTGGGTCCATGGATCACGATGGGGTTATGTTTTTCGGTTATTTTTATGACGTCATCATCCGATCCATGCGTCGATATTTTGGCTCGAAGTTTTTTTGGATTCTAGGCTAGAATACGAGTCTTTAACGCCCTTGATCGAGATTCTAGTGTTTCTGGTTCAAAAATTATGCAAAAAAACTTTCAAACATTTCAGGAATTTCCTAAGGAATTTAGGGGCTTTTCCTTATTAATATTCGATCATTTTTGTCGTAACTTTTCATCCAGAAACGCTAAAACGTCAACTAAACCCTCTAAAGGCTCGTACTAGCCTAGAATCCATTTAAATCCAGTGAAGTTTGGCGCCACGAAATCGGCTCGATTTTTGAACTCCCATGGGATGTTGATGTCATCCAATGTTTTGACAGACCTGTCAAAACATGTCAAAACATCATGTCGTTGTGTAAACATGGCAACAGGCCGAAATCGCACGTTGAAAAATTTTTTATAAATTCTAAACTACAAGACTTCTCCATTCAAAGCGGGTTTGAACAGCTCTCTAGCCCAATCTGCTGGCGAGTGATGGCCATTTAGAAAAGGTGTGTAAGCTACCCCAGGATGGGGCTTGTGGGTGCATAAATTTTCAACAATTTTTTTTTAATCCATGGTTTTGGCTCCAGATATGCTAGAAAGCCATTCAAGGGCTCTAAAGACTCAGATTTTGGCCTAGTTTCCAAACAAAACGTGAGCCAACAATATGGCTCAATGGATTGGCGCCCAGGGCCGGGTAAAGGTGGCCAAAAAAACGCAAATACATCCCCACTTGCGACATCTCCCACAATTGACTGCTCTGATAAAACCCAATTGATGTTTTCCACTATATTTCTGTGCTTGTTTGTATCCAGATACGACATTAATGGAAGCAGGCTGAACTACAGCACCATGTCCAGCAACAAATTTAAGTATATTAATATGTAAATCATCTGCAAAGGTCAAAGCGTGATTAGTGTTGCTCTCAAAACATCTCTACAAATAAGATTGGGAATCTGTATATACAAAACGTCACTTCTGCATTGACCCGATGACTATATTGGTTTCACACCAAGCTGTCTCCCGACATTTTACAATAAAATTGCGCCCATGAACTCAAGCAAATAGATTTGAACTCGTGGTATGTCAAAACCATGGGCGTCCGCAGGGGGGCAAAATAGGCATTTTCTCTCTTGGAAATTGGGACTATGAAGCAAATTTTTCTCGAAAACCTGACGTCAACAGCTTAATACACATTAATTGCCTTTATTCTTGCAATATTTGCCAGCATGACACTCGCGGTGCGCAAGTGTCAGGCTCACTGTTCTGGTGTCATGCAGTGATGAGCTTGCAGTCCACTCATGTCCGCTCCTTTGCCTGCAGAAGCCCGTTGCCAAACTTACGAGCGGATTGTTCTACTGTTGGTCTTTATTGTGCAACAATAACATTGCATCTTCTAGAGTTCACTTAAACTTATGATAGGTGCGTTTCTCCGCATGTGACTATTGAACGCAGTTACACAGACATCTTGGCAGGTTATGCAGCGATACAGTGACTGCTGATAACGGTAATCAGGGACGCATGAGAGCGGGTGCATTGCCTCCATGCGGGGCCAAGATGTGATTTTCATAACAGCACAGGGACCGAGTTTGCTAAAAAAGTTTGGGGGGAAAAATCTTTATTGCTTGCGTTTCGATGACGTCACCATGTTCACTCAACCGTAGCACGACCTTTTTGAAAAAATTGGCAAAATGGGAAACGCATCAGGGAACTTAGATGTATTAATGTCCATGGCCCAAGTGCCTCCTCTGGCTACACCCATGGTGGTGGTAGGTGCTATATCTAGCTTTTAGCACTGCATTTACTACGAAAACACATTAATTTTGAGAGTTGGGCTTGAATGGACATAATTATGCTCAAACATTTTCATAATCAACTGAAATTTGGTCAGTTCCGAAAGAAAATGTACCGCTATTCAAAACCACAAGATCACATTTTAATAGGGTGGCAAACAACAACAGAGTTCCAACATTTAAATATTTAAAAGATGCTCCTTTTTTTAAAGCGTCATCCATGAAGCGTGCATGTTTCTGGCGTTTTCTCCTGAACAATTGTGTTCAGATTTAAGCCGACAAATAAAAAGTCTGCTTTCATTGAATTGAAAAGCTTTTATTGTGAAGTTCCAAGCTACTACTTCGGATCAATGCCACCATTTGCTCATAAACCTTTCCTGCAAAAGCGCTAGTAAACCTCTCAGTGCTAAAGTGCACGATCTGCAGCAGTGCGGGGGCCCAATGCAAGACCTAGGTGCGGGGCCCCTCTGAGCAGTGGTTTTATGACGTCATCGTGTTCAGTCAACCGTGCTATACGACCATGGTAGAGGGCAGATATAAAGCCTTAACACGAGAACTGAGCACGTTTTCTAAGTTTCGATAATAGAGGAGATTCATTGCTAGTTCTAACGAGAGTGTTGTTAGTTACCAATGAGATTTATTAGCCGTTTCTACTGAATTCTCGAGCGCAAGGGGTATCTGGAAATAATGAACAATCTACGTAAACACCATGGCGCCGTGACCCAAGAGCCGCGAGGCCCAATGCAGCTGCATCGGTTGCATCTGCCTCGGTTGCACCCTTTAACGCCCGGCCACCATGGTGGCCGGCAAAGATGAGCACGAGTCTTAATTTTTTTAACAAATATCGTCATCACTTCTGACTTGATTTTTTTTCAAATTTCTGGCATTTTTCCGACTTGTTTTGGTTGTTTCTTGCCTTCAAATACAATAAAACAAAAAATCGTTGAATTATAGAAATTTAATAAACCATTTCTTTGCAATATTCAAAGTCTCAAGACCTGAAACCTTCGAGACCGAGGCCGAGACTCGCAAAAATGGGTCTCGAGACTCCATCACTGGATACTGCGATGTTTTCGTGTTTCAAACTTACTTGATGTTGTGAGATTTGCAAGTGTGAATCTGTTACCGCGAAGTATTCATGAACAGATTTAACCACGTAACTGCCGCTGTAATATGCTGCGTGGCAGTAATGTAGCGGTGATTTCATACTCTTTAGGTTTTCATATTTTCCGTTTGTTTCACGCAATGAATTTCATATGTTCCATCCTGCCAAATTTTAATGTTGCAATTTAATGCTATGAGGTGAAGTTTACATGAACAGTAGCAACTGTACGATTTATTGCACTGCATAATTCACTAATGCTAATGCAGTCCAGTGAAACACTGCTACTTTTATAAAATTTTACAAAATATTCTTGTTGAGGCCACAAGTCATTTGTCATTGGAAATGTGCATTAGTACATATTCCCTGGTAGGTGATCGTATAGGCTGCAGTATTTGCCTGTATTAGTCCCATATTGCTATTTTTTCTTAGCATGCTGTGTTCAGTGCACATTTAACTGTCTAAACTGGAGTGGATTTTTGGTTTTCATAATGTGACATTAGAAACTGTAAACGTTTAAGTAGCCTAAGTTATAAGTAGACTATTTTAAGTACAACGCATTGCAGTGACATAGACTTACCATAATTTCTTAGGCTTAAACCGGGACAAATTCAAAACCATGAATGAAATAACCTGACGAGCGGCCGAATGCCTGAACTTGGCAAATTTTATACCTTAATTATTGTTTTAAGGTTGTCTGAGTACACACAGGGCCGGCCCTAGCAGGCGCGGGGCCTAATGCAAGACCTAGGCGCGGGGCCCCTCTGAGAAGTGGTATTATTACGTCATCGTGCTCAGTCAACCGTGTTATGACCTTTTTGATGAAGATATTTTAGCAAAATAACTACATTAATATCAAAAAAGACGGCAAATTTATTGGAGTTGAACTGTATGTAGGCTACATGATTAACGCAGGGATTCCAACCTGGGTGCATTTGCCTATCTGAATTGGTACATTCAAGCCCGTAACTATGCGGTTGCAGGGGGCGCAGCCTCCTTGGAAAGTTTTTCGCCCCCCCTTGAAAAATGTGTTGGACATATTGTCAAAACTTTGAGCCCCTCTGAAAAAAATCTTTGCCCCCCGTATTGTCCAAAGCTGGTTAGGGGCCTGGTAACATTTAAGGTTAGGATACAAGGGAAAAATATATTTGTATATTTATTTTTCGAAATATTCTAAAATATAGAAGTTATACGAAAAATTCGGTGGACTTGTGTTATTTTACTCGGCCTTTTTGCCGCAACAAATTTTAGGGTACATACTCATCTATCGAAACGCTGAAGGTGTAC
>JGI24158J21664_10008483_pt1 | contig 13675 bp, 9 predicted proteins | sample Ectturendosymbi3_FD_21664 | JGI IMG/M metagenome (IMG submission 21664) | reverse complement strand
TCACAAAAAATCCGCACCCCCTAGCCAAAAAATTTTTTTCGAGTGCAATCTACTAGACTGGTCAATCCGTTTGAGCCATTGAACAGCTCTCTAGCACAAACAGCGGAGGAGCTAGGGCGTTGGTAAGGCAACCGAAAACTGCTGTTTTTTATGCCGAAATCGAAGTACAAATATATCGTACGCCAGCTCTCAAAGTGTTAAGTGATATATGTATAAATATTTGAAAATAAACAACATGTAAATATATTTTTACCATCTATTGCTAACCTTAAATGTGCCCCATGGGATAGGCAAATGTATCCCCAGGGCTACATGTAACCCAGGTTGGGAACTCCTGTATTAGCTGAACAAAATGCTTCTAAGGGATAGAAAGAGGTGACAAATTGAGCAAAATGATAATTAGACGAACAGAAATGTGTGCAAAAGATAGGGATTCTGCTGTGACCGACAAAAATGTGATAAATTGATGAATTAAACGATTACGAATTAGACAAGTTCTACTGTATTTCTATTGGACATCTGGAGCAAGACTACAGAGCTACAGAGCAAGAACTGTTTCTAAGAAAGATGTCACATGTAGCTGCTATAAAAACAATTTGCAGTTGCGTGTCAATGGCAAAAACAATGTTGCTGACATTGCACTTGCAAGATACTGATGGGATCACTACAAATTATTTAGAATTAAACTAGCGTGTGTATCTATTCATAGACTTCACAACATTTTTAAAAACAGTTGAAAGCTTGAACCTTTTGATAAATGTGTCTTGGTGTCAAAGTTGGCTTGCATTGAACCAACATGCATAGAGTTGGAGTGCAGTCAAGGATTTATAATGCAACTACTAAGGTTCACCTGAGAAACAATAGGTAGTTTTATATTTTGTTTCCATGGATTACAACTCCCTACAAAGGTTGAAATGAAACAAATATCCAATGATCTGGTATGATCAAGCATTTTTGCATTCATTTACTAACCCTGTGATATGAACTGTGAGCTCAGCCAAACACTGAACAAACAAAAAATAAAAAAAAACTGTTTTCTGTCTAGAGATACAATTTGTTTCACCTGTGTAGTCAAGGTACCTGTCTAGAGAGTTATAAATTGCTGAAATAACATACAAAGCAACCACATATGTCTATGTTGGTTGTTTATTTTGTGAATAAAGTTGATTTGGTAGAATATCTATGAAATTGCAATATATGCATCTGGTCCGAAGACAACATAAGCTTAAATATTTCTTATCCACTGGGGTTGAGCGTTGAGCTACTAATAACAATTTCCTTTGCTTATTAATGCTTTGTTAACTAGCTTTCAGATAGCTTAAGGTAAACTTGTGCAAATGTGCAAAGCAAGATAAACTTTTCTAGGCTTGTACTGATCCATAATGATATCCTTGTTAGAAGACAAAAACACATTGTAAAGTGACTAGTGAGATGCCTAGTCTCATTCGAAATGCTGTTTTCATTGGATTGTGACATGTGCAGCATAATACACAATAAAATGTGTAGCTGCTGGAGTTTTTCAATGTATGATGTGGTCAATGCATTGTAAATAGATGACACAATATCATGAAGCAGAAGATGCAGCGCCAATTGCTTATGCAATAGATCAATATCAAGTGGCCTAGTGCTTATAACGTAATTGAATCTTTTCAGAAGCAATTGCAATTGAGTAAAACTTGGAAGTCTTAAAAAAAGCATTGTAAAACAACAATACAAAAACCAATGATTTTAAGAAAACCTGTTCATTGTATCAAAAACAACTCAAACGAGACGCAGAAAGTACTTATCAAAGAGATATTTTTTGTATCTCTTGTTACATTGATGAATTTTGCTGGGAGTTTTAACTGTTGTTTTTGAAACGTTTAACACAATTTTACAGGAATCATTATTTTTCACTATTGTTTACAACTGCAATCAGTCAGTACTTGACTTATTTTTGTTAAGTTTTTCATGTCAACAAAGGTCAAGTTTGAAGTTCATCATGAAGAGCATATTACTGTGACTCTTAACCAGGGTGTGACAATCCCTTGATGGTGTATTTTATAACAAGTTATTTTAGTTCATCGAATACATTTATAATTTTCATTCCAGCACTAATTATGATTAATATCTCTCCACCAGTTTTGTTTTATTATTGTAGTCAGACATGGTGGATGAGTTGCAACCACTACGATACCACACCAGAAGAGTGTTGAAGGTATACCTGCGTTAATCATTTTAACACATGTAGCAGTGTATAAAGTGTACAAAATACACANGTACACNAGGAAGTTGCTTTGGTGTAAGTCAAAACGAAGGGATAATTATTGTTCAAAGCAGTGATTCTCAACCCTGTCCAGGTGGTCCACGTGGAATTTCTAGTGGTCCACAGAGAGTTCCATAAATCCTTGATAAAATGTTCTAAAAGTTTTGTCTGGTTGTTCATGAGGTGTCCGAACAGCAAAGTGGTCCATCACACATTTTTTTGTCAATGGTGGTCCATGGGCCAAAAAAGCTTGAGAACCACTGGCTTAAAGTTACTTTAATGTATCGCTTATATTCTTTGTGATACCGACAATCTTTAATTGAGTTAAATACTACTACCGCTTACTGTCTTTCAGTATCAAACACCACCGTCGTCATTGGAACCACTACCTGAGGGATGGTTGGCGGTCAGGCATTCATCTGGCATTCCAGTTTATTTGCACCGGGAAACCAGGGTTGTAACTTGGTCAAGACCGTACGTTGTCAGCGCTGGAGGAATTCGGGTACGTGATAGAGGAAACTTCTTTTTACAGTTCCTACTCGTTAGTTTCGAAACTTCCAACATGTTTTCATTCGAACCACTGGGTTTTACGTCATTGTTACTTTTATAGAAAAACTCCTACGATTTTCTTTAAATGCTAAAGAGTGGCTGTCATTAAGGAAAGCTACCTTCAAGTAAACGAAAATATTCAACTAATTATTAATGCTGTGCCNGGCATGAGCTTGTAAATAAGTGTTTTTAAGTAGCTTTAAATTGAAGTTCAGCCACCATCGTATCAGTACAACACAGGTTTATGCCGATTACCAGGAGAAGTGGGTTTAGTTAGGGTTTCCTTGATTAAACGTGATTTCGTCAAAAGGTTTGACCAAGCTGGTATTTGTTGTATCTGTTCGAAACTTCTCAGTCCCCGTGCATCTATTGTATATTTATAAGTTAGGTGGTCAGTAACAAACTCAAAATTGAAGTCATTAAATTTCTGGAAAAATTTGCCTAGTCGCAGTATTTACCATTGTTCACTGTTGACTGTATTTTTTTCAGTTCTGATGATTTTTATGTGTGCCAAAAGGATTCTAGAGCTGTATTTGTGTTTTTAAAAATCTCAAATTTTCGGATGAGATAGTGTATATTTCGATCAACTTATACGAGAATATTTTTCCCGTGCAGCAAAAAACAGCAAGTATAGTGAACAGTTTCTATAAATAACTAATGAGACCTGCTGAAGGAAAGTAAACAATACAACCGTCACTTGTCTAATATAGGATTTGTTTTTCGTACTATTTTGTTTTCCACTGTGGTTAAAAGCGCGAGCAGTGCTCAACAAGCGATCTGGATTTAAAGTCATACGTTGTGTTGTGTTCAAAGCTTTCATAACTTACAGAAACACAACCCTCCCGTAACAAGCATACCTTGTTTGGAATATAAACGGTTGCGAGAGAGTTTCAAAAAGGAGCTGCAGAAAGATGATTCAGGTAATGTTTTTACGTTCATTTAGCATAACTTGTGCTTCGGTTTGGTTGGTCAAAGATCGCTGCAATAGTCTAATAGTAAATCTTTAGGAACAAAAAAGTGAAAAATGTCAACGCTCTGTAGTTGGCTTAAAACCAAGAGTAAATTTTTAAGGTTTAATGGCAAATTAAGGTCGATTATTGTGTGTTGACAGTCATCACAAAACTTATCATTTTTGTGACGACGACATTGTGTGACAGTTGTGGTTGTTCTCTGGACCAAAGCAAAGATGCATGATCTCGATCTTAAGACTGGGCGCGGGCAGCATGTAAGTATGCGCTGTACAGAACAATCAGTACCAGACGGGTCAGAGAAAAAATGTGACGTGTTGCCTGAACTGTTCACAGAAAATAGTTTCACCCGAAGAATGATTAGACTCATTAATTTTGCGAAATGAGATTAGAATCACTGCATTGGCAAACGGATAGCTGCTGTTTCTGGCAAAACGGATGCTGATTGATGCTGGCGACGGCGTATTAGTTGATGAACAAGAATACAGTCCCCGCGACATCATCAGCCGAACTAATGTAGTTGTTAAAAAGCCCTCGTGCTGAAAACGTGTTGTCGGATTTGCTGCTCCCGGGTTGGTGTAGTGGGAGTCAGTGGTCGAAAAGTTGGGCGCAAGGTTGGATATTGAAGAGGAATTTGCTATTACAATGCGGAACGCGTTTACTACAAAGTCCATTGGGTGCGGAGCGTTGTTTTTATTTGAATGTTTCTACAATGAAACAGATTCAAACCCTGCATCATCGATGTTGCATTGCAATGGTGTGAACAGTGACGAAGGGAATAATCCTGATGATCAATCCCGAGAAGAACATAATGACGTCTCCGAAAATACACCTGACGACCAATCAAATAGTGCAAGCAATGCTTCAATCGACATTGTGCCAAAAGCGATTTTGCACAGTTGTGCCAATGAACAGTTAGGTAAGAACTCCATCGAATATAGGCAACGCGCCAAAGCTACTTTCAAGTTTTTTTTTACTCTAACATGCACGTTGGAGCATCTTTAAACCTACCGGTTACGATTAATAATGATGTCAGATGCCAGTATGTCGCTAGACGCTGCTCATCTGAAGTGCTTCGCATCCGTGCGCAATGTTTATTTAGTGTGGCGCTTTCAGATGCACAAACACCGCTGAAAAAAAGTGCCATCGTTGTGTTTGGGCTTGACGGCTCTTTGATACTCCGCTGTAAACCAAATCGTCCTTGGTGGTTAAGTACAGTATACAGTGGCCGTTTGACGATTAGGCTCGTTAAAGAATAAAATTGTTTCGATTTGCGCGACAGCTAGCAGTTCTGCTGTACTACCAACATTTGACAGTAGAAGTGTAATTCTGCCAGGTTCAGAAGAGTTTGGTGAATATCTCGGCCGATGTTTCGAGTTCGACGTTTTACAAATACCACAGTTTAACAAGTGGTCGGAAAAGCGACAATTTAATCGAAGGCTGAAACGCTCGGCCAATGCTTCCACCGAAGAAAAAGACGAATCTGATCCGAAAAAGGTTAGTTGGTGTTTATGTTTTAACTTTGCATATGCATCTATTCTTTTCAATATGATCGCTGATTGTATCGCGACACCACTTAGGCTCTTGCTGTAGTTCGTAAATCCTTACCTTGTTTATTCATTCACTTTGTAAACCTGTCTCAACTTACGAGAATGTTGCTGGAGTTGTTTGAGATATCAGAAGAAATTGTTTTTATTAGCAACCACTGATGACAGCCTAGTTCTACATCAAGGTCTTCAAGCCAGGTCTCTAAAGAGGTGATGCCACCTGGTCTTGTTTGGTTTCGGGTCTCTTTCGAATCCTGTTTGAATAAGACAGGAAATCAATGGTGTTACTCCGAAAACTTGGTATCTGTAACAGTCAATACGTCGCATTCGGTGTTCACGCAAGAAGCGCACAATTGTGTGCAATCAACAATCAGTTTGGAAGGCTTACTAAAACCAATAGAACTTATCATACTGTACATTGTGACCAATTCTCTTTATGGGTGCTTCTCGGTATAAAATGTGTTGAATCTAGCTGCGTGAAAATCGGTCAAATTCCAGTGCTGTTGCGTAGTTACAGTCTAATGATTCAACTCGGAAAACAGCGTTGTGAAAAAATCTTGGAAGACTTTGTAATGAACTCATGGACCTCGTTCACTGACGCGATTGCAACCGATGCCCGCATCTTCAGCAATATGGCGGCAACATATTAATGGATATTTTCGCTTGTTTTTGCGGCAGCTTGGACCAGCGAAAGTGATCACCTTGACTATTCCTAGAGAGTCCGGAAGCGATCGCCCACAAAGTAAGGAAGCATCGGTTGACAGTATGTCTTGAACAGAATCCTTTCACTGCCAGGAAGCGGTCACTGCACGGTGTTAACAGATTATATGTTTGGCCCACTGAGTAGGCATCCTCAGCTCTTACTCGATAGCGCCGATTTACTTTCAGATAACCTTTATAGCTTTTCTTGCCAGATACACATGCACGTGTGTCAACTAAGTTCATCCACTCAGATTTGTGACGAAACACACTGTCAACCAATTACTTCGATGTTGCAGCGGCGTTACAGCGTCAGGCCTAANTTCCTTAATGGTTAAATAGGAGTGACGTGTGATAATATTACTTACGATTAACCACAATATCCAAAACATTTGTGTTCTTCATGCTGTTTGGAATAGCAGTATNGCTCCTGTTGATGGTGATATCAAGTGAAGCGAAAAATAACTTTTTAATTTTTGCTTTTTTCGGCGAATGTCATGGAGTGTGGCACATCGGCAAAAAAATATTTTTTTTCATGAAATGCTCGTTAACCACAACTGAAGCGAAATCTGCTTGTAACCGTTGCGTTTCTTACTACTAAGTTGGATTTCTGTTGCAACCCTGTGCGTTTGTAGTATGGGTTGTGGTTCCTCCCAGTATTAATCTTAAGCATGACGAACGTATTTTTGCATTTGCAGAGGTGGTCTTTAATACGAGCGTGAAACCGATGGTGTGCGTTCTTCACGAGTATGCCCAGAGCGTCCTTCGTGCTAAAGCGCATTACGTCTTCAAAACGAAAGGTAACGTGCTCGATGGAGATACGAACGTTAAGGCGAATCCACTTACCATGTCTCGGAACTTGACCTTTTATTGTCATCCCGAATGTTTGTTCAATTTTTTGTTTTTCATGCAATATCAATTCCTGAAACTTCAAAGTGGCTTTTGCAGGCGATTCTACCGAACCGTTTGAAACCACCATTATGATCAACGATAAAGCGTATGGGACAGCCGCTGGAATTAATAAAAAAACGGCGAAGAACAAAGCTGCCTTAGAAACTATGGAGATGCTTGTCCCTGGTTTCAAAGTAAGATGCTTGTGTGATTTTCAGCTTGAAACTGAGTGCAAGAAAATATGTCACTGCTTACTGCGATTTCCACGTGCTGATCTGTTGATAAAAATTAAAAAGGAGGGCTTGGCACATCGTCCACAGGTGATAAACGGGAGTGATGTGTCACCAATATTTATTGACAATATGATAGCGTACAAGAAGTTTTCCTGTCCTTTTTCTCTTGGTAATTTTGTATGTTTTTATTATCTTGTCAAACCCCGAGTTGGCTGTCGTTTGCGTCGCCAATGCCAAAGTTCAATGTTGTTTGTTTTACTTGCCACGTACAGTGTTATTACAGATAAAACAGTGGTGTCCAGCACCAGACAAAAGGCACACGACGAGTTTGAAAGTGGCATGCAAAGTCTAGTGAAAATTGACGACTGATAATGAAATCAATCTGAGTAGAAGTAACAATATGCGTGTTGTAGTGGGTAGGAAGGCAACTCGGTAATGTGTTCTTCCAAATCCGAGTATCACCAAGACACATCCTCGTTTCACGATCACCTTCTTGTTGTTTTTCAGTCTGATACTTTTGTGGCACGTGAAAAAGTTCTGAAAAAAATTGTTACTCCAAGGTTTTTGAGCAGGCACTCTAAGTTAAAGCGTCAACAAGTTCGTTTTTTTTCTGTTCAGAAACAAGTGGAAAGTCTGTCCGGCGAAACTTCGATTGAGTATTTCAACGACGTGCCAATCACAGACAGTCGAGTGTACAACCTGTGCTTGCACGCTGGTTACTATCTCCCTTACCACCTGCTCACGGAATGCCTGAAGCGGTAATTGGCAATTTTCGTGTAAAAACTCTTTCTGGGCCGTTCGTTTGGCGCTGATTGCTATTGTGTTTGTCTTTTGTGCAGGAATCAAGGCATTACCGACACGAACGTTAAATTCGACGTTCAGGTCGGCAAAGGGAAGAGCTTGGAGTACAAGATGGAATGCGGAAAACACATTGTCACTGTGAGCGATTACCCAGAGATTTTAATGCTCGAAAGGGTTTCGGGATTTTTTGTTTTTTTTGGTCAAAGAGCGACGCTTCGCCCTCACTGCTTTAACAAAGCTCATCATTATCATGGGCGAAGTGTAGATGCGCGCAAACGATCAAGCGGCGGGTGGTCGTATCGAAAACAAGATGTCAGCAAAAAGTGAAAGATAACGCGCCTGTCAAACGAAAAACGGCAACACAATTTAAATAAGCTTAAGATGGTCTGAAAATTCAGCATTTTAGATACTTGACAAAAGCCTATCTTCTGTTTCGTCTCCTAGAAGGCAAGAAGAACTATGTCGTATGTTTGATTTTCCACAGCAAACCGATTGATTGTTTTATGCAGGGATCAGCGAAAAATAAGAAGATTGCAAAGCAACTGGCGTCGCAGCAAATTCTGCAGCGTCTCCACCCCAAAGTAAGCATCCCATTTTGTTCCTTTCCCCGAAACGTATCCGTGTGCGAGAAGCCGGACTGCAATTTAGAACGAGAGCGAATAAAGCCATTTGGTGCGGGATCATCACGCTCATTAATCGGTTAAACCTTTGCTCGTGTTGGTGCGCACGTTTTTCTGTGATACTTAGCAAGCAGTTCAACGAGTTTTCATTTTACTTCTGTTTTGCGTGAAACAATGGAAGTTTCTTGTATAAGTCAATCACAGCTGTTGTCTGATACGGACATTGGCCGTGGGCGGTGCATTACATCATCGAGGGTGGCGTCGTGACCAACTGGCCAGGTGGAATATCTTCAGATATGCTCTTCTGTATTATAGTTCGGGGTTATACGTACGACTTCCATTTGTTCAAATAGAACGCACTGGGCATTTTTGTGTGATGGTAAAGAAGTAGAATTATAGCTTGTTTGCATTTTATTCGCAACAGTTTTAAAATAAGCTACAGAAGCAGCTGCCGCATCTTGTTCAGTGGCAGCGAGCTTGAGTTCTTCTTGATTGTGCTGCCCTCTGAAAGATTCTTAATTGGAACTAGCAGCAGCAGCAGCATCTGTATTAGATTTCGCTTTTATTTAAACAGCAAATTGTCTTGTTATGTAGTAACAGCACAAAATGTGACTCGGTGTGTTCCGGCGGATGTTTCAGGGAAACCACTTGTGAAAGCCCATTTGATAAGGCTAATAGTGATAGCACATCTCATAATCGTAGTTTCGCGGTAAACCAGGTAATGTTGGTTGTATGACTGCTGTAGCAAAAGCTGTAGAATATAAGAATTTGTCAAATTACCGAGCATAGCGTAGCTTCAGGAGGTTCACATTTTACGTAAGTCAAGTCTTGATGTGGGTACTGCCCTAACATTTGTTTCAATCCTAAGGAAGTAGGCTCTGCCGAATTGGTGATGTTTAGCATGGCATTTTTTGAGAGAGCACAAAAACCGCCTTGTGCATCGACTTTTGCTTGTCACAAGAGGAGGCCATGATAAAGCCTGCTTTGCTTTTTCGTCGTTTCTACCTCAGGCCACCTTTTGGGGAGAACTGATGGAAATGTATGGCACATCGGTAGCGGAGAAACGCGCCAAGAAGAAGAACATAGAGCAAGAGATCTTCGAACTGAAGCGACGTGGAGCGAGTTCCAGTAAAGCGTCTACAGACGAGGTTGACAGGACGGTCGCGCGGGCAAGCAGCGGTGCGGGCTCATCCGGTTATGCGAAAGGTCGTGACCTTGCCGGTCCCAATCCGGAGCTTTTGTCGAAACTGCGAAAAATGATGATGGAGCTTGGCGAGCGCAGTGCTAATCCTGACCACGACCGAAACACGGAGCAAGGGACAGTGAGCGATGAAAGTCCTGAGCCAGAGAAGAAAAAAAGCAAGCTTTTGATGATCGACGTGTGAACACGCAGAAGAATTCCTAGTGCTAACACCTCATCCCATTTTGCTCCATTTTCCGTCTGTTGCAAGTTTGGCTCCGCGTACAAGCTGCAATCGAAAAATAGACACTTCAATCGCAACCTTACGTGTTCTGACTATCAAATGTTAGACTTTTTGCAAACCAATTATCTTTTTTACGTTTGTGATGTGCTGTTGACGAAAACAGAAAAATAAGGCGACATGATTTACGGTATTGTTGTGTTCAACTCCGTCGAAGGTCGAGCATCGTCCAAGTCAATCATTATTGCTTAGAATTGCTGGTCACAATCATTTTTTCTCTCCAGTGTGATGTCGCGTTTACTTCGGAAAACATTTCTTTTTATGAACAGCAGTTGTATGATATCATAGCTACAGTTTTTCGATAAATCTGAAAAATGTTAAATCGTTAAACGCTGTATAAAATTTTGAAACTGCGATAAATTCGACCGAGCTCGATGAAGCACCTTGCTATATTTTCCAGCAAAGTATAGACCCGAGTTGAGACCCGTCTCGCCGATACATGATATATCCAAATGGAGAATTCCTACTTAATATGCCAGCTCTAACCTCTCACTATACAGGCTGAAGAAGGTGCCATCTCAGCCAAGTCTAACCGAGTTAGATGTTAATACCATCATCGTATTCAACCTTGAACGGAAGTATTTCACCACTGAATTCTCACTGTTGTCGGTGTCCAATCGGCGAATTAGTTCACACTGTGTGGCTCATGTGTCGCCGACACGGTGTATGTCGAATCAGAGGTGACGTGGGGTGAGGTTCGGTGTTTGTCAAAACTCGGTTACAGAATCGCAGCTGAGTTCGTGTTGCTGTTCTCCATGCCCTCTCACCTACTTACGATGATCGGTTGCATTTTGCCGTTCTTGTTTTGTCTGCGTGAGACGCTTCGACAAAAACCTTTTTTCGTCGAGTTACTTTTTTTCGATCACGTTAGTCTTTGCCAGCCTCGTATTATTGAATGTGTGTTGCACTGACGAACTATCTCAGTAACCTCAAAAAAGTAAAAGGCAACAGAAACTTACGTTTTTCAGGTTTCAAAATTTTATTGCGTGAATTGTGAACAACTGGTCGTGAAAAATGCGAATGAAGGAATGAACAATCGAATCATATTCGACCACAGCCAATCATGTATCCGGATCAGTTCACATGGGCAAGCCCTAGATTTAGCTGATAAGAAGCCCTAGGCAGTTGTAAGGCCCCCCTCTCCCACTGCTACGAGGGAAAAAATGGAAAAGCGTTTACCTGTTCGCGCAAACCTGAAAAAGACGATATGAGCTCGCAAGTTCGTTCAACAAAAATTTTCTAAATTCTGTGGCGTGGTGATGCGCCACATATAACGTTGAATTCGTAGCAGCAATAGTAGAGCCTATACCTAGTCGAGTGGGGAAAGCTCTATTTATTGCTGTTACGCGGAGGGTCGTGGGTTCGACTCTCGCTTTAGGCGTCTCAGGGCGACGCAGCATTGTTGCTGCAACAATCCATTGTAGAGTGCACTGCGTTTGTTGCTGCTTTCGACACAAAAGCGTTCAATGATGTGGAAATCGTGCTTGGCTGGCTGGAACAGGGTTTTGAAACAGGCGAACCAACCAAAGCGTCGCAGTTAAATACAACTTGGGGGACATCTGCCCCCGAGCGCAGCATTTTGGAGGCGCCAAATTGAGGTCGGTATGTTAGGTAATAATTTCGAAATGTTAAATGTCAGCGGATGCTAATAATTACGATTTACAAAATAAAATGTTTAATGCTACCCAGTGCTACTACCCATGTTGTATGCCAGGGATGCCGGAACATCGGTAGGTCAGGGGAGGGGGGGGCAATAAAAAAGTTGAGGGCAGTGGAAACTTATGAAAAACAAAACAATNTTTGTCAATTATGCTTACTACTGCTCAACAACAATGTTGCCTNAAAAATGATAAAAGAAACTTTGGAAAATGCATTTCGATTCGATCTTGATAAACCATAAAATTACCTTATGGTGTTGTTATGAAAAAGACATCTTTGCCTCCACTCTTTTGAAAGGTCAAGGGGAAACGCCACCGCTCTCCGGCGTCCCTGTTTACCTTTATCAGCAGTCATTGTCTACCTGCATAGATGTCTGTGTTCAACAGGCACATGCGGCAAACCGCCAAATATCGTAACTTGAAGTGAACATTAGAAGATTTGTTGCCATGTTATTGTTACACAATAAAGACCAACAGTAAAACAATCCACTTGCAAGTTTGGCAACTAGCTGCCCTTGCGGGCAAAGGAGCGGCTATGAGTGAACTGCAAGCTCACCATTGCATGACACCAGGACAGTGAACCTGGCTCTTGTGCACAGGGCCTACGAGAGGGGGCTACAAGAGGTACATTGTACCCGGGCCTGGGAGGTACTGAGGCCCGGGAGGATGAAAGTACTCAAGCTAAGTTTTTCTGTAATCAACCCCAAAATTGATGGTCAGTTTCTTCGACTGCAGCGCTGGTAGTTATATTTGAAATCTTAGCGTGGTAGTTGTTTTATCTATATTCTGATTACTATGCAAACAAGCTATTCAAATTTCGACGAGGACCCAAGCTAGGGGTCCCGATATCGGTTTTCGTACCCAGGGGCGTAACGAAGGGGCAGGGTCACAATTTCCCGGGCACCGAATCAATATGGGGGTGTCGAATCACTGCGGGCAGCGCTAGTAAGTCCCAACAATGTCACGTGTACTTTTTTCAACACAGTACATTTGCTTTCGAAATACCTCAGGTTCGAACATGGGAGCGGCAAGCTTGCTTCTTGCCCCGGGCACCATCTAATATCGTTACGCCCCTTTTCGTATCCTCTGGTAAAATATCTCTCAGAGGTTCTGCGTTGTGCAGTGTGAGTTGTCGTACCGGCTAATAAACGATCATTGCAAGAAATAAATCAATTAATCGGAATTGAGCTGCTGACGTCAAGTTTTCTAGAAAATTTGGTTCTTTGTCCCAATTTCCAGGGAGGGGAAATGCCCGTTTTGACCACCCTGCGGACTCCATGGTTTTGACGTACCACGAGTTCAAAACTGTTTGCTTGTGTTTAGTGTAAAAGCGCACTTATAATAGTCATTCTTTTCGCATTTACATGTTCAGTAACAATGTTGACCTGCAACAGAAATTATAGAAAAGCATTTTGAATTTTATGTGTGCGCGAATAGCTGCAATAAATTTGTTTGAAGTCGATCTTGATAAATCATGAAATTTTTTATTAGACTGTTATGTAAGGGCATCTATGACCGCGTGGCCTCCTTTTCAAAGGGCAGGGGGGCAATGCCTCCGTAACGCACCCCCGTTCCGGCGTCCCCGTTGAATGCTACCCAGTACGCCGCTGCTACCCAGTTGCGAAATCACATCAAGATCAACGTTTGCAAAGCGAGCAGTTACAAACCTAAGTGACGTTTCAAGGCGGTGCTGATGTCTCCAGCAATCAGCGCCCGCATGTGGTTTGACTGACGACTGCGTCACAACGCTTTCACATAGCCAGAGTTGCGAACTTTCAGACTTCGTTATAGTTGTGTCACACAGGAATCCAACGCTTACAGTGCACATGGGCGTCGGAGGGGGGCAGGGGAGGGCCATTCCCACCCCGGATTTTGAAATTGTAAGCAAAAAAAGGTTGATTTTTCGATTGCGAGGGGTAAAAAACAATTTTCACCACTTTAGCCCCCCCCTGGAAAAAAATTTAGGAAAATCCCCTACTTCCC
>JGI24158J21664_10008482_pt1 | contig 13675 bp, 6 predicted proteins | sample Ectturendosymbi3_FD_21664 | JGI IMG/M metagenome (IMG submission 21664) | reverse complement strand
CATGTAAGTGCACCTTATATAAAAAAATGAGGCATTTTTGTGACATTGGGTTACACAATTGCAATTTCTTGTTGGATTATAATGATTTGACCCTCATATAAAATATAGCAACAGAAAGCTGGATGCATTGCTGATCTTTTGTTTAATGCCACACTAACTTTTTCTACTTGGCAAACATCAATTTGCATGTAGCATCTGGTGATTGCCTAGTATCTGCTGCTGACATTAATGAGTCGTGTGAATGGCACTGTCAGGCAGATTAAAGAAAGTCAATCAAATATGGATATCAACTAATATGTTGCCAGAAAGGATACTGTTAAATCATATAAACATGGTAAATATTATACCAAGTATTTGTTGTCGTTGTTTTACGTAAGCTGTGCTATAGCAAGAAATTATAGTTAAAAAATGAATGACATAATTCATCATCAATTAGCGTGTGAGTAAACCAAAATCTAGTTTTCCAAATCCAATATCTTAATTGATCACATTCTTTCCTGGTTATGTATTTGATAGTTACTGGGCAGATACTCAATATTGATATGGATTTTGAAACTGCTGGATAACAGGTGTAATCCTTTTCACTTGAAATTTTCTGTGTTCATGTTTGAAAACTGTGAAGAGGAACCGCAGGTTCAAAAATTTTACCCTTTAACACCTTCGACGCCAGTGCATGACATATAGGTTCTTCGAAATCACACATTGAGCCGTTATACATTGTCCGCTTGCATGTTTCTATTACTGCTATTTTTGAGGTGTAAAAAGGTGATAGGCATGTTACCTTAATCAAGGAACAAATATTTGCCCAAAACGTGAACCATATACTAGGCCTCTGTATCTGATTAAAAAATGGTTGTGACCAGGGTTGTGCAGTCATAAGGGGTCGGGGGTTTTTGGGTGGAGTCGGATTCCTAAGAACACTGGGAGTTGGAGTAAGATTTTTTTATCTGACTCCGAAAGTCCAATTGAATTATTTCTTACACCGCACGAACTCGTGCATGTTGAAATGGTACAATTTCTTTTGAAACTTTTATTGAAACAGAGAATAGTTGCTATGCGCCATGATTTCCATTGATTGCTAGTTGCTACAAAATTGGCAACAGCCAAACTTCATTCATGTTATGTGAAGGATTCAGAGTTCAAAATTTTGGAAAGGTCGGAGTGGGAAAAAGTTGGAAGATCGAGTTGGACATTTTACTTCAGACTCTCCAACCTTGAAACTAACAATGTAAAGTTTTGTTTAAAAATAAGGTCAATGTGATTGTTGAAACAGTTAAGCTTGAGCATATTGGGAAGACCTCAAAGGAGGTCTCTTTGAAGATTGAACAACTTACAGTGGGAGATGTTCAGGGTGCGTAATGTTGAGTCCATAGGTTGTGCCTGTTTGTAATGGCTAAAATACTGCCAGACCAACCAGGTATTCTTGCTGCATGCTACAATGAAATTTTAGCAAAAACATACAATCGTTTGGTGTGCTAGTAAAATATTACTGTTGATTTTACAAACAATTGGTATAATAGTACTTAAAGGCAGACATAAAGACTGCAGTGTGCCACAAATTGAAATTATAATGTCAAAACTTTCTAGTTTTTCAGTGCTAAGTTTATTAAGGTGGACTATTTTACGTGTGTAGGCTACCTTAGCGGTGTAATTGTTTAAATGGCACCTGTATCTGATGTTTATCCGTCAAATATGGAGAAAGCTAGTCATCAAAAAAGTGGTGGATCTGGTATTTGGACAACATTGCTGAGTGACACTGCAAAGTCTGTGAATTCATCATTGTCCACTGATAAGAGTGTAATTGTGTTTGGAAATGATTTAAGTGGAAAGTCTGTGCTGGCTGCAAAACTTCAGGGTACAGACAAATCACACAGAGGGTCTGCACTAGATTTTCAAGCAATGGAAGTTCAGGATGAAGACAAAGATGAATTTGGATTTTGTCGAGTGTGGATAGTTGATGGTCATTTGGCATATCGCAGTTTGCTAGAGTTTGCCTTACCCAAGCCAATGGTGCCAGAATCTTTGGCTATTATTGCTGTTGACATGTCACAACCATGGAATATTCCTGATAGCCTTCAAAAGTGGATGGGTGTGTTAAAACAGCATGTGAAGGACCTTGGTATTCCTGCAGAACAACTTAATTTGTTGAAGCAAAAGTTGGTCACAACTTTTCAGACCTACACTGACCCAACTGAAAATGCTGTTCCATCCAGAATACAGTCCTCTCTCAGTGACTCTGCCAATGTTGACAGACAACTGGATGAAATGACTCTTTGTGAAAACCTTGGCATACCCATAGTTGTTGTCTGCACCAAGTGTGACTGCATGGAAAGCATAGAAATGGAGTTTGATTACAAAGAAGACCATTTTGATTTTATTCAGTACTATCTGAGACAGTTTTGCCTCAGATTCGGTGCAGCTCTGGTGTACACTTCAATCAAAGAGAACAAAAACATTGATCTCTTGAAGAAATATATTTTGCACACATTGTATGGATTTCCAATGGTAAACACAGCATCTGTAGTTGATAGGGATGCTGTCTTCATACCTGCAGGTTGGGACAGTGAGAGTAAAATAAATATCCTTAAAGATAATTTTTCAAAGTTTTCTGGAAGTGATCCATTTGAGTCAGTAATAGGACGTCCCATGCTCACAAGAATGTATGTGCAAGATTTGAAAGAAGTGTCTGCTGATGATGAACAAGTATTTTTGACAAAAGCTCAAGAGCACCTTGCTAAAGCTGTTGCAGCAAGCAAACTCACACCTGGGTCTGCTCCACCAAAGCCTCACAGTGGAATTACTCCTGTTCCCAATGTTGCTGGTGTTCAGAAATCTTTGAAACCTGACAGTGGTAAAGCTGGACCAAATAATGAGCGGATGTTAGCCACTTTTTTCCAATCATTACTGAATAAGAAACCTGCTGCCGGAACTTCACCTAAGCTTGTTAAAACACCTCAAAAGGGTCGACCCTCACCATCCAGTAGCTCCACTTCTTGATACATATTTGTTCATTGCTTGTTAAGTGCATGTTTGTTATTTTGGATGTATCACTATCAAAATTCATGTACCGGATTAGTTTTTAGTGTTGCTGTACCTTGACTCAAAGTTTTATCATTTCTCACTTTTCAGTTAGCCCTTTTCATGATGATCCTTACAAGGCCTATGTATTCAAAAATTCTGCTAGGTTGGATCGATATTCTTTCATATTTTTGCATATTGTTATTTTTATGGAGACTTAGACATGGTGTTGATATCATCATGATGTCAACATTAAATGTTTTGTTGCTGAAGCAATCTTGAATATTCAGATGCATATAATTTCAGACTAAGCACGAATGCCTGAGATTTTTATAACTGAAAACATCACTTCAATAAGAAATATTGTGAAAGTTTATTCTGCTATGTTTGTTGGTTTCAAAGTTTCATTAAAAGTATTGGCTAAATGCTGTGTTAAAATTCCAATGGGTGCTTTTGTGAAGATAAGTATAGATATATATATATATACCTTTTTGTTAAATACATGTTACAAGGCCATTATTTTGAACATGCCAGCTATGATCTCACTAAATTTGGCATGCTACATGTATAACTTTTGTGTTTCCACAAATGATTGTGTCATGTTGTAGTTGCTGATGTAATATTGTTATTTGTGGATTGCAGGCATTTCAGTAGTTGACCAGCAGAAGTACAACAATTCCATGCTCTGATGTGTATTTTTCTTAATGAATGGAATAGCAAGATGGTTTGAAACAGCTGTGACTGCGAATGTGGTACTTGTAATTGCAATTGTATTGTGGTAATAAGCAAATATGCATTGTTGCTTTCAGATGTGCAAATACAGTGCGAAGAAACTATTCGTTTACAATCAAAATTTTCGGGTTAAGACGTTTGTTCTACCTTTTCAATTTTATGCTTATGCTTCAAAAACCAGCAGTTAAGAACCACCTGAAATTAATGTATTTTCTCTTGTGTTTCATTGATTGAAAATAGTTTCTAGATTTGCCAGGAAAAGTAAGAAATCTAGTTATGAATTTGACCCCTTGTTTATAGACATCCACGCAGGTTTGTTTCTGGCATGAAAGCTTGGTGGAGAGCTTCTTACTCAGTTTCATGGCACGTTTTTGTTATAAGTGTAGTATAAATAAACTCCAATGTCTAACGCTTCCTCAGTCAGCAATGTTGCTTGGTTTGCCACAAGTGTGTCAGAACTTTTCTCATATGCTGCTCTGTGTGCTTAACAAGTGATCATTGGACCAACCAGTGATTTCCATCTGAAGGAATAAGTGACGGTAACTTTTTTCAAACTGTTGAAATACTATGTTTCGACAAGAGACGGTTTAAAAGAAGTTGTAATTACAACGTTCGTGGTTGAATAACTGAATAGATGTTTTACTTAGGCACTGACGGGTTTTTGTTGTGCGACTATCTACACTTTCCCAGCAATCCACTGGACCGGTGTTGTTCATGGGAATACGATTTTACGTTGCAGTTTCAGTTGCATTTTTTCATTGCTAGTATGCGTTGCGGCTGTGCGAAAGGATTTATGCTTTAAGTGTTCACTTGTGTTTGTTTGTAGAGTTAAGCGACTTCAAACGTGTTCATAAATGGTGGATATTCTGTATATCTTAAAAAACGGTTCATGTTTACTAACTTCTAATTGATTGTGTTCGATGTCTTTCACTGCTGTAGGTTACATTGTTTAACTGCAGAAACGAGTAACTCATTGCAAATAATGGCTGACAGTCAAGTGGCTGCCCCCGCCAATGCGAATACGGCTGCCAATCCGCAACAGCAACCACAGCCGCAATCGACATGGAGCGTCATATCAGGAGTCATGTTTCGCATAATGCTTATGTGGATGTTCATGTCGTGGCTTCGCGGCGACAAGAAGCAAGACCCGAATCAACCGGGAGGGATGGCCGCGTCGTCCAACCTGTTCAGTTTCGGGGACGAGCTGTCCGTGTGGGTGTACGTCAACGACGAAGAGCACTTTACGTCGTTCACCGATTCGTCGGCCCTGTTTTGGCGCGAAGATTCCATTAAATACGGCTCGTGGGACACTGGAGATCACGGCGATGGAAGTTACACGATTAATGGCACCTTGAAACTACCTCAAACTGTACAGAAAAACGGGTCGTATTTCATGCATGTGTACTTCACTCGCAGCGGACACGTTCCGGACAGGAGCATGGGTGAACCGTATTCGGAAAAATACATGGTGTACCGATCAAAAAGATTAAACCGCTACAAGAAAAGAACCATGAAAAAGACGCAAAATTTGCTCACAGGTGAGACGAAAGCCGATCCGGAGTTATTGAAGCATTTGGAGAAACGAGGGGGCTCGGACATTGTGTCGCACTGGCACCCAAACTTGACAATTAATCTTGTAGCTGATACCACCCCTTGGACCAGGGGTAAGATTCCATCTCCTCTGGACCAGTATGTCATTTTCAAAGAAGATGATCCTTTGGTTTACGAACCAGTCGTGTTCTTAAATGATTACTGGAACTTGCTGCGCGATTATACTCCGATCAACGAGACTGTTAAAGAAGTGCAATTTCATCTCACCGTGCAACCGATATCTATGTTCAAGTTGCAAATGTACGTATCGCAGACCATGCGCAATCAGTGGTTCAATGTCTTAGGGGAGGATTACACGCAGGAGTCGGAGGAAGATCAAGATTCGGTGAAAGAAGCAATGCTGGAGACGAACCCTTACATGCTCGGACTGACTGTGGTCGTGTCAATTGTACACAGTGTGTTCGAATTTCTGGCATTTAAAAACGACATACAGTTCTGGAAGTCTCGCAAGTCGCTGGAAGGTCTTTCTGTGCGTTCTGTCATATTCGGCGTGTTCCAAACTCTGGTCGTGCTGTTGTACGTCATGGACAACGACACGAATTTCGTAGTGCGAGTGAGCATTTTCGTTGGTTGCCTCATAGACGCTTGGAAGATCACGAAGGTCGTGTCGGTCAGCGTTGACTGGAGCGATCGCGTTTTAGGGATTTTTCCCAGAGTTAAATTCACAGACAAGTCCACGTACGTTGAGTCCGAAACGAAAAAGTACGATCAGCTTGCTTTCAAATACCTGGGCTGGTTACTCTTTCCCTTGCTAGTTGCTTACGCCGTGTACTCGTTGATTTATGATGAGCACAAAGGCCTGTACTCGTACGTGCTCAGCATGCTTTACGGATTTCTGCTGACGTTCGGCTTCATCATGATGACACCACAGTTGTTTATTAACTACAAGCTCAAGTCAGTTGCTCACCTTCCTTGGCGCATGTTAACGTACAAGGCGCTCAACACCTTCATCGACGACATATTCGCTTTTGTTATAAAAATGCCTACCATGTATCGCGTGGGATGCTTCAGGGATGACATTGTCTTCTTTATCTACCTTTATCAGCGCTATGCATACCGCGTAGACCCAAAACGTGTCAATGAGTTCGGCACTTCCGGGGAAAGCGCCGATGGCGCCGCGGCCGCGCAGGCGGTCTGTGCTCCTGCAGACAAGAAGAACGACTGAAGGTCGTGAGCGAGATTTTTAGTCATGACCTGTGTCCCATCCGCTCACCCAAAGAGGTAACCGAACATCGTGTTTCGCATTGTGGCTTGTCACCGAGTGCACCAGTTGGCCCCTGTCTTCCGCGCGCTTGGCTAAACTTGTTTCATCAGTGCTGAAAAAATGCGTTTCATCAGTTTCTCTGATTAGTGCAAGTCCAGGAAGGTCTGGGATATTCTGATTTTTTTAGTGGCTTAGTCATTTCGAAACCATGATCGCGCCGATTGTGTGCTCCATGTCACGGTGTTATCGCTATTTTGAAGGGAATGGAAGCAAATGCTGTTAATTCGTTGTGGCGGCAAACTCAAGCGTTTTGCGAGCAGTGGTACCGTATTCTTTTTCATGTTGCTCCGTGAAGAAAACTCTACAGTACATCATCACCATTGGCTGTTATTTCTTTGTTGTTGTCGCGTGTTCGGATGTGAACTGAATTTATTTTTTCTTCAGTTAGTGAAGTCTCACAGACACAGTGCAAGTTGCCCCCCTTGTCTTACGTTCTGGCTTACAATTATCTCCTGGTTTTCGACTTTTATGAAAGCTATTTATGCACCCTCCACTTCAGCGTCGTTGTGAGGTGGATGCCCATGAAAAGTTTTTTGCTGTCTTGGTGAGGGCTGTGATTGGAAAACTAACGTTGCACAGTTTGACGACTGCAATAGTGAAGCTTTACAGGAAGACAATTTTGAAATAGCGCAAGTCCACGCTAAGCTAAATCGCGCTGGTACATCGCTGTGGGAGTTAACCCACCTTCGTGCGGTCATGACGAGAACCATCGAGTAAATCGCCCACAATCTTACATGTGTCCCGATCGTTTTTGCGTTCGTGTGTTGGAGTCGTCAAAGGAACATTCATTGAATGCAAACCGCTTAATTGCGCCAAAAAGTTTTCGTGCAAATATAGCCTTGCAATCGTGTCGTTTAAATCATACTTGGCCTTATCAAACAGCTGAAATCGGACCAACACAGATAGCGCAGATGTTGTGTGCGCTATATGATCCTAACATCTCCCATAGACCGATTTGTTACGCAGACAAACGAAGTGGCGGAAAATATACACAGTGATAAGTACTGACTATGCTGGCAAATGACACCAGTAGGTCAAACAGCCGCAGTATAAGAGTGTATTTCTTACCATGATACTGCAAAGGTAAGGTCTGCATTCTGCAATACATGAAGGCTCGGTTGAACTTTCATATATCATACTGACCAGTTGAATTTCACAATTTATAATTCGGTTTTACGAATATAGTTGAATCAAATGTAGAATTTCCTAAAAATGCGTTAGTTAGTAATATGATAACCGAAATTTACGAAATACAAATAAGGTAAGACAGAGTTCATGAAAATGCGTATTGCTGCTGTGGTATTGTGCAAAATTTCCTGTTAACACAAACGCGATGCCAAACTACCTTGGCGGAGGCATCACTTGCAGTAGTTACTAACCGGCAATTATGCTGGTACGTCTGTGCATCAACACTGTCCTTTCATGCCTCCGCTGTCTGGAGTGGCACACGATGCAGGAGAGGCTTCTGCCGTCGTTAGCAAATCATGTCGCTGGTAGCACCCTCTTGAACATTGTGTAAAGGCATGTTTAAATATGCTATGCCGCCAATTATTAACGCCTTGTTGTTTTCACTCATATGGCATCACGTCTATAAAATATGGCGCTCTGTAGCTAATGCGACTGTTCTAGCTGCGAGATCACGTTAGTCGGAACAATGTTGGTTGTGAATTTGCATTGCGCTTTGGATTCTTGGCGATAGCATCTCACGGACTGGCGTGGAAGCACGGCTGGNATCAAATTAATTTAAGACGTGCAAGAGCAGAGCATTNTAACCAGTAACGACATGCTCGAAGTCGCATCTCCGCAGCAAAATTGTCCGAAAATTCAGCAAATCGAACAAACGAAAGCAATTGTCTTGNNNNTNNCGCACAGACTCGAAGAACAGGTTAGTTGAAAACTCGGCAACCTTAAAAATAGTACCCAAGGGTAGATTGGAATTAACACAATTGCAGTGAGTTTCATCGTTCATTTCATTACAAGTTGCGTGGCATCCATCACAAAAGCGACTCTGGGCAACAGTGTGCAGTTTGGTTGCTATACAAGCATTTTCAGCGATGCAACCGTGAAGCTACGACGGTTGCTTCAGGTGCGAAAGAATTCCAGGCTTTTGAAGCAACGGCTTGTATCTGCAAGAGCAAACTCGGTTTTGACATAAATATGTAAATAGCCCACTGGTACGTCTCCTTGGCGGCTTGAAGTCTACGTTTCAGTGGAAGCACACAAATGTAAAATAGCATATTAGTGTATCATGAGTTAGGGATCGCCTTACCAAAAAATATCAAGCTTCCGTAAATTTATAAATTTAAGGGCTGGCATGCGTTACATACCCAGATATAAAAGTGTTCACCCACACCAAGTTAATCTTTATGTCAAGACCTTTCATACCTCATTGAGAAACAATTTGTATGGTGTTGTTCAACGGTGTGCATCTTCATTTAATTTTTTTACCCGAACACTTCAAATTTCTAATGCTTTATACAAATCTTAATTTTTCCTCCACTATTTAACACTCCTGTATAATTATAACCAATCACAGTAGTTGCTTGGTGCGTTCTTTCGGTGTTAGTTCTTATCTAGTATTGCCTGTGCGCAGCAACCAAAACCCTCGGTGGCGCCTCGCTATTTTTTAATATTCTTTTGATTCCCTTATTACTCCAGCATTTCAACGATGTGTGCAAGCCAAATTTGTAAAAATTGATTATACAAAACTAGTAAAATACTAATGGCAAATCTTGCTTTAAATTTAGTGAAAACAAACGTTTGTCAGCAGCGGCGTAACGAGGTTGGTGGATGGCGCCCGGGCCAAAAAACAAGTTTGGCGCCCCCATGTTCGAACCTGAGGTCTTTCGGAAGCAAATGTACTGTATTGAAGAAAGTACTTGGTGACATTGTTGGGACTTATCGGCGCCCGGGGCATTGTGCTCCCCTCGTTACGCCCCCGTTTGTCAGCCTCTAGCTACATATTTCGCAAAAACATTTCAAAGCTTGATCAAAACAATTTATATGATTTTGTGCGCCGCTGAGCACCCCCATCGACTGTTTTTAGGTGTTTACTTCAGAATCTGAAGTTAGAATGTGTTTTAGGATTCCTGTATGACGATGAGTGAATGCAGTTATAGTTGCGCTGTTTCAGTGTTTGCTCCTCTCTCAGTTTTGACTGCGCTGATCCACTACTCTGCGGTGAGCATGCGATATGACAAGCCATTTTTGTATTCTTTTGTTATTCGATTACCGTTTCGATGTGGAACATGAGTCTGACCCAAACAAAATACCGGTGTATATCTGAGCCACCAGCCCTATAGCCACACCTCATTTGGACCTAGCCTATATTGGACCACGCAGTGGCGTAGCAAGGCTAACTGCCACCCGAGGCCGACCATAAAAGCGCCGCCCTTTCCACCCCTCAAATTTGCTTACAAAAATTTTAAATGGAAGTTCATGTTTCGTGCTAATTTAAAAGTATAAGGATTAATGACGCATCTTCAAAATCGCAATCAAACACTAACAAAGTGAAATGTGTCATGTTTATGATTGTCGATTATGATTCTTGCTTTTTCTGCTTGTCGCCACCTTTCTCATCATTAATTTTTCTATTTTTTGCTTTCTTTGCATAGGCATATGCGAACCCCACATGTTTCGTCAAACTTTCCTCCGTGTTGGTTTTTAAATATCCGGAATGCTTACTGCATGACATTTTAAAAGTTTACTCATTCCAGGGGATCAAACGAAAAAATTAAGGGATGTGATGGCGACATACCTACCTTACAAATGTAAACATTTATGTATGTTAAAATTTCGTGTAGTATCCCCGCCTAAAACTAAATTTAATATATATACTGCGTATAGCAGGCATAGGCGTAGCCAGGGGGCCCAAAGGGGCCATGCCCCCTCCTAATTTTTAGAAAATATAATCATGTTGTGCTTTGAGAGGCGTTTTTTCCAAGCAAAATAGTGTTATTCGCCTAAAATCAGACATTTTGCCCCCCCAAAATTTCAGGGCTGGCTACGCCACTGATAGCAGGCTATATAATCAATCAGATAATATGATCGCAGTGGTACAAAGACCGTTTCATTTTTCATTTCACGTCTCAGTAGTGGTTTAATCCTCTTAGATTATATGGAAGACTTCGAACGTTAGCTCTGTGGGCACTTGCGCGGAGCCCTCTATAGGTGCAGGGACTCATTTTGAAATAATATTTTAAACAGGTTTAAAACAGGCTATGGTTGAGAAGCGCTTGCTTACAGTCTTCATCGTGACCTGCGCACTTGGTCTAGCTGTTGTGTTGGACTTCTTCCAATTACACGTGCATAGTGTTATTCCTCGCCCTTGTTCGTTACCAGCAGAACCATCACCAGAAGGTCTTCAATTGGGTGACTACGTTTGTGCAGGGGGGGCTGACATTCTAAAATTTGACAAAAAATCCACCGATTTATAGTGTTTCATATTTCAATTTTGGGGGACTTGTAGCTTTTTGGGGTGGCTAAGCCCACCAAAGCCCCGTGGCGACGGGACTGGTTACCAACAGACGTCTATTTCGAAAACTGTGTTACCAAACCATGCCAGCAGGGACATAGGCCTTTTGGATGCTCAGCAGTGATTACAACGTCTTACGTTCGACGGTTATTGCGATGAAAACTTTATTCAGTACACCCATTGCGTACATTTCGATTAACCCTCTTTTTAATAAAAGCGTTAACCACAATCATATCTAAGCCAGGGTCGGATCCAGGGCGGGTCGATCGTCCCCCCTAAAACCTACGAAAGTTACTTCATTCACCATAATTTTGTACAAATCAGAAAACAGCATTCGCGATATAAGGCCATTTTGCCGTCCATTATTTTGTCACAGGTGTGTTGCGAAGTATACTTCATCTCCCTTGCAGTAGTGAACCCGTAATGAGACTTGACAACCAAATTTTACTGAAATCGCCCCACCTAGACTTACTGGCTGGATCCGTCCCTGATCTAAACATATCGTTACCCCTGCGTTAGGTTTTCATACTAAGGTTCTTGCCTCAAACTCATCAAAATGAGAGCAACACCTTTTTTAAACTTTTGTTGAAATAACTTATTCTATGACTGCCAATGTTTAAAGTGTACAGTGGAACAAAGACGACTTCACGAAAACCACGTTGCCTATCGTCTGGCTCTTATTCACTCTATTTGCAGTTGAAACCTACAATCTGAGCTCAACGTTGCCCATGGAAATACACCAACTGCACTACCCCGCTTCAAGAACATCATTTTCTGGCACCATTACGTCATGTAGAAAAACAGCAGTTGTATTGAAACTGAGAAAAGTTATCTTTGCAAAGTTCTTCACTTCAATCGTTAAAACTTAATGTTAATAGGCCCACCTAATGACTGGGCTAGAGCTTATGGCAATTATTGAAAATACCCCACTTGACATTAAAAAATAGCATGAGATGTGCCAAGAAATGCATTTTTAAATAATTTTGGCTGCGGCAATTAGCGGCATACCAATGCCTGAAATATGCTTGATACCGGGGCAGTTGAGGCGAACGATCTTGCCCAAGGAGCACCACGGCGAGTCACTCATTGTCTGTGGGTTGGACACACAACCTTCCAATTGAGAGGCGGACACTCCGCCACTGGGCTATCGCCGCCGCAGCGAAATCTTCGTCGCCAATGCCTAGGTGACAGGAGATGTTATGACGTGCAGTTGGGGGTTACTGAGATACCAAAGATACGAGAAAAAGGATTAAGCTAGCCGTGATTATTTACCATGATTTCATGCAAAAAAATTTATCAGATTTTGAGAGGAGGGCAATATAAACCGAAAACAACTGGAGCCTTAACGTTTTTAGTCTGCGGTCGAATGTCATATCTTCCCTTTGTGCAAAGGACTTTTGACTGAGATCACTGAAATGGCTTTATCTGGCGAGGAAGGTGTAGGGACTGGGGCACAATTGGCTCCCAAGTAAGCATGCCCGTAAATAGGGGGCGCAGGAAAATTTCGCCCCCTTGGAAAAATGTTTTGGAAGTAGTTTAAAACTATTGGACATAGTTTAAAAAATTTGGTCCCCTCTCAGAAAACTCTTCGCCCCCCAAACATTTTATCAATCTACTCACTCCAAAGCCACAAATCGTGTTCTTTTAGGCTAGCCTGCCAGTCTAGAGCTTCCAAACATGAAATTTGAAAAGCGGTAGAACATTTAAAAATGTATTTAAAATAATAACGAAAAACTAGAACTTTCAAACTCCTTTCAAAAATTAATTTTTGGTCAGCGAAGTGCCGCCCTGGGCCCGCGGCCCCCAGGGCCTCCCCTTGCTACGCCACTGGGCCACGGCACTCTTTTTACGGGCCATTAGCTTTCGGGTCCATGTTCATTTCTCGAGTTTTTCTCCGATTTTCGCAGAAGATTCAACTACTTCTGTATTTACTTTCATGCGATCGATCTTCAGTAAGCCGCTGCGGTTGGTCATCGCGCTTTAACATGATGTTCCTATCTTTAACAAATTAAAATTCATTCATGTATTTCCTAAAATTGCAGGTTCACACTACAGCAAAAGCAGTAAAATTATGTAGCCCATTCAAGAAATTTAATCACAGCCACACACTACCTGTAACAACTCCCAGCAAAAGAGATATTAAAGTTGGTGTTACACTAGAACGCATTGGCCTACATCAGAAAAGCTGTTTCTGAATTAGGCATTGAGGAAATTACATATGGCCAGCAAGTCCTACTGTTCGTTGAAAACAAAATGAACAAACTGAAACAATCAACACATGATAATAAAACCATAGGAATGATATTCACATGAGACATATGATGTACGGCAACAGCAGTGTAAGAAAAGTATAACTTTTTATTGTGCTTTGCGTGACCTATGAGCCACTTGTCATCGAATACGTGGTCATACGGCGTATGCTTTCCTAAACTAAAAAAAAAAAACTTTCAAAAAATTGTTTTGAAATAGAACCTTCGGTGGCGTGAAAAGTAAATGAAACCACCCGGCTTTTGTGGAGACTAGTTACTTAAAAATAAATAGATTTTTTATATGCACCAATACCAAACCACTATGCT
>JGI24158J21664_10008481_pt1 | contig 13675 bp, 7 predicted proteins | sample Ectturendosymbi3_FD_21664 | JGI IMG/M metagenome (IMG submission 21664) | reverse complement strand
GAAAGTACTACACAGACCATTGACAGCTCCCCTTGTTGCAAAACTGGCCCCTCCAGTGGCCCCCCCAAATGAAAATGTCTGGCTCCGCCCCTGCCTGGCAGCAAATCTCAACTGTCTGTTGCTATCACAATACAAAGCTTGTGTTGAACAAATGAGCCAGGAAAGAAAGGTTTACGAGCAAATGTAATTTTCAGCAGCTCAACAAACCTTCACGTTTTCGTGATGGCTCTGTACAAGAGCAAAGATAAAATTTAGAAGAAAACACTCAAACCAGATTTAAAAATATAAGGGAAACTGTTGTAGGCTATCCATGACAAATCACTGAGTTACTGTCGAATCGAAGGCCTAATAGCAGTGTTGTAAACGGAAAAATATTGAAGGCGTTTGCTCAAATTATGAAAAATTGGTTGCTATCAAATCTTTTTTTCCAGTCGCGAACTGTCATATACACGTCTTTACCAACTTCAAACTACTCATTTACGATATAATTAAAACCAGTTAAGTCATCGTAAACAGTGCAGGTGCTTCACTGCACACATCTCGGCAGTGCTTTCTGTACATCACTACTCATTCAAGTTCTTTTACGGCAGTAAGTAATCATCCTTTGACATCTTTATCGACTAATGACAAAACCGACGTGCACCTCTCAGTATTTTGTCTGGTTGTAACGTTTGGTTGCTAGCAGCAACTACACCAAACCACTAACGACTGTAAAGATTGCTGCGCTCAGATTCAACGCATTAACGTTTTTTAATCAGTTGAGATGCAATTCCCAGCGGCAAACTGTTGTTGGCTTCATTCAAAACGTTCTGTTGTCCAAACGTTTAAGCTTGGAACGTAGGCTCCAAAATTAGCCTTGTTTTTGTGCAAAGTTTCCTGAAAACCTTTGCCGAGTTTTAGACTAAGGTCCAAGCTAATAGAGAGTTAGAATCTTCTAGAATCTAGATTGTTTTTATTATGAGTTTAACCATCAAGGCGTTAATGCACCTAATTTGTAACAGGAGTCGTCTGCATTTATGGAACTGACAACCAATGTTCCCTCAAAGGTGCGCAACTACGCAATTGCGCAGCACCACCAGACAATCTGCGCAGTGCCATCTCATTCTCGCGCACTTCAAACATTCAAAATTTCATGCGGTATAGATATATATATATATATATATCCAGGCCCGTCGCCAGGATTTAGCAGCAGGGGGGGCCAAAAACCAGAAGGGGGGGCCACATTTTAAAATACAGTATTGGACATATGTAGCAGCCGGGAGCCAGACGTGAAATGGGGGACACCGATTTCAAATGCAGGGGCCGGGTACCACAGCTCCCCCCGCTGGCGACGACCCTGTGTATATCGCATAGCCATTTTAACGTTGGGAACGTTTCATTGTTTGTGTGTCTGCATGATTGGGCAGTTGCATGCGCTTCGTGCGCAACAAAACAAACATTTGCTCGGTGTAGACTTTTCTTAGAGGGAACACTGCAGGCAACGAGTCTCATCTGCGCGATACCTGAGGGCTGTATGATCACACTCATCGACAAATGCCTATATGCTCTTCTTGCTATACTAAGCTATCATGGTGGCTCTGGTGGGGAAGATTTTATTGTCGTCGAAAAGATTTCTCAACGCATGTTCTTACTTCATCACTTTAATGCAAGTACTTTCAAAAAAACTGAAGCCTTCAGCAGTTATTTTCTGCTGTTCACAAGCATACCATTTAAGATTTCAGCAAAATGCAATCGACCCGACCACACACTGCAGACGAAAAAATCTTACGTGTATTCCAATGTTGACATTGCCCATGCTTGGGTAAGATGTAGGTGGAAGAACGAACTGTGGTTGCGACGCTTGATCGTATCCGAATCTAGGTCTTGTTTCCGCGTTGTTCAACTTGCTTAGATCCAGGCACGTGGTTGACGGACGTTTCGCGATCTGCGATCATATTAACGGCGACTGAACGAAGGCCGGTAAGCCTGGATTAGAATTCTTAAAATTTAAAGTTATCGCCATTTATCTTCAGTTTACCAGCTGCACAGTGCATACGAGACGCACAGACTAGCCCGTCTTGAGTTGTACAAGTGCTTGTTATAAGGATTTTATTTTTAATCGATAATGTTGCTCCGTGACCAACCTTCATGCTGGAGTGGGCATTGCTTGGGCTGTGCTTGGACATGTTGTTGCTTTGATCACTGACCGCTTGTTGGGCTTGTCGCTGCACAAGAAGAAAACATAATAACTGTAGAAAAACTTTTTGGTAAAAGTTCCTACTTGCATGAACGCCGAACTCAAAGTTAGACAAATTACATCATGGCTGCTCAACCTGGCGCCAATTTCAAATTAGTTACATTTGCCAGAAACGTTTCCTTTATGAAAACTGTACTAAGTAACAAATGCGATCTGCATCACTTCTGAAAAAGTTTCCACAATGGTGTAAACATAACAGTTCTCCACAGGCAACTGACGTGCTTCGAGTATGTGTGCTGGTCATCCCTTGACTTTCGCCGCAAGATGTCGCTGAGCACTTTCTTCAGCATCTTGCTGCATTCCTCATCTTCGACCATCTCATCATACCCGTGCTGGCTGCGCCGCGTTGGGGGATCATGGTGGGAATAGGCCCTCCTACTGGCCTTAGGGCGCCTTCTAGGCGGTGATTTAGGCCGGTGATAGCCTGAACAGCAACGAAATGCGTCAANATTATCCGTTCGTGACGAAACAACATGANCATTGCATTTTCAAGCNAGACAGAGATCGTTAACGATTTTGAAGTTGATTCGCAGTAAAAGGCTAAGAAAACTACCGAGAANTTGTTTTTTGAATCGTGCGCATGTATCACCCACAAACGTTTCCCTTCGTATGGAGACAACTCAGCGAAAGACAGTTCGGCGGGTAAGCATTTGCTCCACACAGTGTCAGAATAATTGCTTACCACTGCGTAAAGCTGTTGGATTCCTGCTCTTTACCCCACATCCGCCGAAAAGTGCACGCAGTACGCATTTCGCATTTTACAAAACAAAAATTTGCCTGAAGCGTACCGACAGCTACATTCTTAAGAAGTTTTAATGTTTGGCTCGCAAAGCATGCTTTGCCAGCGACTCTCATTTCAACTGGATTTACACATCTTCCACTCAACTCCTCGCGTCATCTGCCACCTGTTGCGACGCAGGATATTTACCGCNCAACAAGGTTACTTGGCCATTAGGATGAATTCAAATGAAAANTGAAAATTTNACTTGCTGTAATCCTTGCGTCACAGCAAGTAAAAAAAGCAAATCCCATCCAGCGTCAAANTTCAGAAGTATCTGAACAAAAGCGAGTGCAATCACAAAGCGTATCGCGTTCTAACAGTTCAGTTTCGTTATACTCGATTTTGGACTCCTTTCAAAGTGTCACGGATGGTATGCAGCTCCCATTTCTGCTTGCTTGCGCCCTGGACCTTGTGGCTGCTTTCCCAGTGAAGGCTGCAATGGCGGCGAGTCAATGGCAACACCACGCGTGGACCGTTCCCTTGCACCCACCTATTAACACCGATCACGCGAGGCTGAACAGGTCGTGAGTATCGTTTTTCAAGCCTTCGGTATGACCAGGCAGGGCACCGAACCAGCTTTCCAGCTTTAGTGGCGCGTGATCAACCAACTGCACCCCTTAGCAAGTCTGAAATAACGTTTTGACTTGTTTTTTTGTAAGTGAAACGTTAAATGCGAAAAAGCTTGACAAAAGCTTTCGTTGCCATGGTGAACTCTTCCTGAACGGTTATTCACGAGAGCGCAGACTGCATCAATCCAAAATGTCAGCAACAAATAAGAAACTGCTGTTTCATAGTAGAAGTTAAATTATTTTGGCAACCTTTTCAGATAAGCTTTGAAACACATTTATCGCACAAAATTGGTTTGACTCAAATAAGTACAAAAAATTCGCTGTAAAATTTCGACAAACCTGGAAATTGAATTGTTGTTTATACCTCAAATCAAGGTCCCTATAATTATAAAGTGCCAACAGTAAAACAAATTAGTGACTTTCTTTTGTACATGGACGAAAAATTCAAACTCACTGAAAGTGAGGTATTTGTCTTATGAACAATTTTCCAATATTTATCTTTAGTTTTCTTTTATTTAATTTTCGTGCAAAAATTTAATTCTTAAGGGTTCTTTCCTAATTTTCTCTCAAGCTCAGTAGAACACCTCTTTACCTGCAGGTTTGCAGTACATTATTGTCAGTCACATTCAGCTTTCTGATTATGCCAAACAACACAGCGAAACATGGACACGAGTAAAAGCTCCCAAAAATTGAAAAAAATTACTTTCTTGGTGACTGTGAAGATCTTTTCCAACTTGTCCAATTTTGTCTTTCAGCATCAGCAGGCATAGTTTCTCGGCAGTCGTTAGTTGGGACTTTCCGCTTTTGCTACTTCGCAAGACCGGCTCTGAGCATTCTGCAAACAGTTAAACAAACAAGCAGCTAGAGCAGGTTGCGCAGGACGAGATTCGAACCCCCTGAATTTAGCGTCTTTGCCCCCTTCGCGTGCTAAACGACCTGGATGAGATCTTTCGTACGATGAAGGCGATCGCATGCCTGCTCGCGGCCGCATCAGTCTGTAGAGTTTCGGACGATCAACGCTGACCTCTTCAAAGGTGTACAGGCCGCTATAGGGCTCCTCTGTAGTGTAATCCTCTGCAAAAGAACGCAGACGAAGCGCGCTGTACTACTCGGCCAGTCTACGGAGGATCACTCTTGGGATGCAATGGTTAGAGCCCGCAGGATGACATTAAGCTCCAGGACAATGAAAAATCAACGTTGAGAGGTGTGAATNTAGTCTGCTGCCTGTAGTGCTGAGTGGGTGTCAGATGCAATCTTACTACATTTAGGTAGGGTCTTCTTCAACATTGGTTTAACTGACTNCAATCACTGCTGTCACTAATATTTTTGGGAAAACAAACGGGTAAGGGATAGCTTCGTAGCCTACTATCTGACAGCACCAATAATACCAGCATTGAGAATGCAGCTACGTGAGAATTTGTGCAATGAAGCATAAATCGGTTCATCGAGTCTTAATCAGTTGCAACCTGCTTGAAGCCCATCGTGCGTTATAACAAATCTATTTTTTCGGGCAGTTGCAAAAATGTAGTGATTGTGACTAGCCTGTTTTACGAAATATTGATCAATAACTTAGCATCCTGCCTAATCGCTCTTGACAGTCCTAGACATAAAGTCGTTGTAATTGTAATGGACACTCCCCATTGGACATTTGAACGACATTGATTAAATTGTCAACCACGTGTCTTAAATCACTTTCTGCACTGTTAGAAATGCTCCTGCAAAATGTAGATCGCTCTGTTGAAGTTATGGTATAAGAACAGCGTAGGCACGCCAACAGATCTCACTCACAAGTTGCACGAAAGGTCAAACCAAGCGACATTTTCTGGACTATTTCACTTAGCACAGTAAGCTGAGAATGGTCAAGTCCTAAAGGTTATCTAACTTAATTTTGGGTTTAATTATCTGATTTTATTAAATTAAAAATGTTTACTGCTGGAACAACAACCTCAATGCCCACATGCTACGATCGACTTAAGTAACACGAGTTTCAGGTAAAGATAAGGACACCTAAGCTGCTACAATCTGCATTTGCTTAGCAAAGCAATATTCCCACACAGGCAAAGTTTCAAAACGGTGTTCGTGCGTATGATTCTGAACAAATAGAGAAAACTTCTGCTCATAGTCTGCATTTGTACTTCAGCAAGCTAGACTAGCACCATGCTGCACGCCTCGTTAGAACGTGATACTCAAGGAATTCTCACCTTCCGCAGTGTCGTCGTCAAATGAAGAATATCGCACTCGTAAGCGCGGCTCTTGCATGGTGGCTAAAACCGAACTATTGCGAACCCCCGCTGTTTATCTTGGTTCTTTTTGTTTTCCGATACATCTCAGCCTTGCTGGCAGATTGCAGCAAGCTGTGCCAGACATTTGTGATACTGGAGATTGTGACGTCATACTCGAGTCTATTACAAATAATTTCACTACTCTGGGAATTAACCTCAATATGTCAATCAGTATCTATCAAAAGAATGATCGAGACAATATGGTGTTCACTGAGCATAGATTTCGCCTATTGAGAAGATATCTTCAGCTCTTATTCAAATTGATTCATATTATGGTGTGTCATTCAGATTTCAGACCAAAGTAGACTAAAGTGAGAAAGGTTACATAATCTGAACGCCTGAATGCCTAAAGAATTGCAAGAAGTAGCATTATTTGTCTTGAATGTTACTTTGTGTAATATATCAAGAAACAGTACTTGGACGACTACACGTGCTTTTCGCGTATTTGGCTGCGGTGATTTACTATAAATGAACTGTCTTCACAGTTGTTTTCGTCAAAAACTACACAAACGTTTTTATGCTCTGAGATTTTGCCGCGGGTTTTTAATTTTTGCACCGTACTCGCTTGTATATTCCTGCTTACTGACTCTAACATTAAAAATTTTGGTGGTTCATTCAAAAATGCATCAAAGGAAAAATTAAGTAGAGGTGGCTGTAACGCGTGCAATCATTCTTATAAAGATCCACTAATTTTGACTAAAAGTGCTCCAGTATCTCGAAATGATTTTCCCAATTATTCACAAAGATGAAGCCAGCAAGATGTCCTCCAGCAAACGCATTGATTGCTTCTGGTTATACTCGTTCGTCGTACTTTTGGCATCTGCTTAGTCGATAGATTTCGGCTGTGCCAAATAGAGTTGTTTGAAATAGGTCTATTCAGTTGCAAAGTTTAAGTGTTTCTGAGATGAATGAATTATGTCCAGCTTCTTATATCAGATATTTTTTCATTTTTTAGTCCCCTCTCGTCCACAACAACTGTGTTCGTAAAAGTAGATGATGTCCAAGACACACCACCTGTTTTCTATCTGCTGCCCTACGATCGAACAATAAAAGAAAATGTTGAAGTGGTAAGTTTGGAAGTAGAAGAGCTGTTAAGTTACAAAAGAAGAGTTTATTTCATGGGGTGTTTTACAATTTGTAAGGATTGGCCACTTCGTTTTATCCACTCCTGCCTTACTGGATAAAATGGAAGTTTGAGTTCCCACAGGAGAAAACTTCATTTTCTCGAACGAAATCTACTGTACTTCACGCGTCAGTTGCAGGAAAGTCAGAAAATCCTGCAGCAATCTTAATCTTACAATTATAAAGATAAACGGAGTACAGTTAGTCAACATTAAAAATTGCTTCAAGTATTTCTAGCAATTTGACACGTTTTCTTTCAGCAAACTTTCGTTTCCATAGTCCTCGCAAATGATAAGCCAGTACTGCAATGAAGCTACAAATTTTGAAATGACAACATCCGCAAATTTTTGAAAAATGACAACTCTCTAATCGCAGCGAGATTGAGGAGGTCAGCTGAAAAACTAAGTAGCTTTTTTGGGAGGGCGAATTAGCCTTTGTGAAAAAAACAAAAAATTTTAAACAGATTGGCAAATATTAAGTATTTTGCAATTTCCAAGATTAGTAATAGCGCTCTTTAGCATTTTCACCCGCGGAGACCTTGAGTGTAGCAACCAGTCAGCACAGCCATTTTCCCAACGAAAGCTTTTGGCAGTCGTGCGGAGTGTCTCACTGCCACTTACTTTTCATAGCTTAAAAGTTGCTAACGCTGCTCCTTATACTGATGAGTTTTGAAGAGTGTATTTTTGGCTCTGCATCGCTGCTCATTCCAGGGTGAACATAAGTCCAGTTTCACCGGGAAATACCCAGATTTTGGGGTCGCATCTCAGTTTTATGGTCAGTCACCTGTTTCTCCTGCAAAAAGAAACTGGTCTGCAGGCAACGTGAAAGAAGTCGTACTTAGACGTGGAAACTCCATAGAGGTTTCCGTTTCCTCTTCTGAACAAACGATGACATTCTTATCTTTTCCCTTTATTTTTGGTGAAAACTTGTGTAAAGTTTGTGCATACCAAGCGAATTTATATGCTTTGTTCTAACTACAGACGTCGTACACGGAGCTCAAAAGATCAAAAGCACACTATTATTATGGCCCTTCAATAGGTTAATAGGTTTCTGGAACGAATAATGATTAAAACGTTTGAAATCCTTAAAAGCTACCTCAAGGAAAATAGTTTGAAAAACTGATTCGTACTTCAAGTAAGTCGTCAAAGGCGTCGAATTTATCAACAAACATTTTCAATAGGAAGACGATTTCACGTAACTTGGCGCATCCCCAGTCTTAAATGTGCAAACAATATTTATGGGTGAAATGTTGAAGGGCTACTAAAGGGCAAAGAAAAAAAGCCAACGCAAGACTTAAATAAATAAATCAAAACATAAGCTGCGGGAAGCAAAAACTGGAAATTAAAATCTTTGTAATTCATGTGGCCTTTTGCATCTTTTGTGCAAAAGTATGTTTAAAAAGATAAACCACTTCACGTTACTCCTCAAGCAATTCATATATCTGAACCTTAAACGCTACAACGACCTCCTTCCGTTTGACATGTACTTTGCACTTTACAGGGATCGAAGGTAGTCACAGTCTCGGCGCTAGATGGCGATCGAGGAATGGAAAACGACATCCTCTACTCTCTGGTATCGGGCAACGAAGACGGTGCTTTTCTCCTTTCAACTGGCGAAATTCGGGTTGCGGGACCGATCGACCGTGACGCCCGAGGATTTTCGGGCGTTTACACCCTCACTGTGCGAGCTGCCGAACTGTCTAGGAAGCAGTCGACCTTGGGTGCGCACTCGGAAATAACATTCGACATCATCGTTGATGACGTCAACGACGAGCGTGCCCATTTTGACCAGAGAGCGTACGAATTGTCGCTGCCCGAAAGCACACCCGTCGGAATGCACCTACCGATCGTGATACCTGTCGTGGGTAAGTCTACGCAAGCTGCGTCAATTACTGATTTGCCGATTTCATTTTCTTTGTCGTGTTAATTTTTTTGTTTAGAAAATTAAGTCTATTTAAAAAATTAGATTTTCTCACTGATATTTGTTCTCTCTCTGTTCGTGTTGTTTTAATATGCTATTATTCGTTTTTATCTTTGCGTCTTCCGCTTTTTTTTTGAAAGACAATATATTTTTCAAGCAGGCCTTTAATTTGAAGAATTTTGCGAGACGAAAAACGCCTCAGCATTCACTGTACAAACACAAGATTAACAGTCAAAGGCTACTTGCAGTCCGCCCGTTACATTACCTAATTACCGGTCCGTATAGCTGCTTGCTTCGGTTTTTATGCAAATCATGAAGGACATTACAAACCAGTGTCTATGCAACCCTTTCAATGATTCACGGTATGCCGGTTATAATTTTATGTCATTAGAACAACAGGATTGTTCTCGCAATGTATGAAGAGACAGCTGTCTAAACAACTCCAAAACCTTGTTGTTCACTAATTTCGTTTGATGTAGGAACAGCAAAAAAGTTTCCCCATATGCGAAAAAGTTTTGACATTTCTAGAGCATTTCCATGTACAATCATATACAGAAGTATTTCTCACCCCACCCTCTCCCAGTTCTCATTTGTCTTCGTTTGTTTTTATTTTATTTTCAAAAATACCTGCAGACTTTATACACTGTAAACTTTACTCAGATATCGACCAAGGCCCCAACAGTGACGTCACAATGTCAGTGGACTGGAAAGCCAGTGAATTCCTTACAGCAAGTCCGGTCACTTTTCGTCGGAAGTCTGACGTCACGTTGGTGCTGAAAAGAGAACTGGACTACGAAAAGCAGAAAAGAGTTCGAATAAAGGTTGTTTGAAAAGTGCTTTCATTCTGTTAAATTTGTCCGGTTAAACTACACAACAGCCACTAGATCTGGATGTCAGGTTTAACATCTTGAGTGAAAGATAGTTTTGGTATGGCGTTTGCACCCTGCAACATGGTTTGTCATTATTGCTGATGTGATGATGAACCTTGACTGAGTCCTTTAGAACAAGCTTAGGTTGCAGATATGTCCGTAATTTTGATTACATCTACGGAACTTTTTTGCCAGTCTACGTTGTTTTTTCTTCATCTCTCCAAGTAAAGGTCTTTCAGTGCAATTCATAATATAACATGTGACGATTCAGCAAATAATTTTTTATTTTAGGTATTCTAGCCAGACGTTTTCATCGCCGTTGTTATTCTGTAAAAGCATGTCTTTGACATTGCTCTTTAGAACAGGCTTGCTACATCGTAGGCCAGTGTGACAATAAAACAGAAACGAAATTGGAAGCAAAAAATTCGTAGCAGGCAGCTCACATAAAACCAAACATAACCTTCATGCACAGATATTAATCAGCAGCCCCGTAACCAGGGGGGCCGAAGCCCCTCTGGAAAAACTTTCGCCCTCCTGGAAAAATGTGTTGGACATAGTTTAAAACTATTGGACACAGTTCAAAAAATTTGGGCCCCTCTCAGAAAACTCTTCGAACCTTCTGGTGTCCCAAGCTGGTTACGGGCCTGTTAATCTGCCGCTAACAAAAAGATAATCAGATCACAAAAAATACAAAAGTGAAAGGAAAAACCGACTTACAAGTAAAGGTAGTGTCCAAGGGAAACACTAGAAATTAAGACACGAAGCTTTCAGAACTTGTAGCTGTGCTCTATACTTCGAAATAGGTTTGCAAGGCATGGATAAACACACGGTAAGCATTTATTCGAACCTGGCGGTTTAAATTTACATATCGCTGGATGTGCACTCGAATTCCTGCCAAAACCAAGTTGTTTAGTAGCAGATTACTGGAAAAGTCTTTTTTTACATGATACTGAAATTATTCTCAGTACATCAACGTAACCACTGTTTATCTACAGCTCTTCGCCAATGAAACAAACGACCCCGGATTGTTTTCATACTGTGATGTAATAATCACCGTGGTGAACGAGAACGACAACGCACCCGTATTTGACAGAATCGAATACATCGTCAACGTTTCTGAAAAAGGTACTTAGCCCCAGCGGCGTCGTGCGCACAGGAGCCAAAGCTTCCTAAATTCTTGAGCAATAATATTTTTTCAAAAAAAACAGCATTTTAAATGCTTTTCAATGTTTTCTATCATAGATGGGTAATCCTTAGGGACGATATTATTGTGAATACCTCGTGCAAAAGTGGACAACTATTTTATGCTTTTCTTTTGGAAAAACCACACCGCAACTAATTTGTCTTCTATCGGAGTGCTCCAAGCAATGTTCCCTCTAAGCTGCGCGCCTGCGCGGCCGCGCAGCTCCTAAGACCCCTCTGTGCAGTTGCAACAATGTTTAGCGCAGTCTCCACTACTTGCTAACCGCTAAACCGCTAGATTTAATAATTTCTGTTCAGTAAAATTGTGATTCAGCGCACCCGCTTGTTTTTGCGCGCAACATTATTAAAAATTGGAGGAAACATTGACCCCAAGTAGTTTCCATTCTTGACGTCTGCTGCAACGATTACTTTGCACTGGTTGATTGTAAGGAGATTTTACCCCTCTCTTCCGACGGTGTAGTCACTGAGCGAGCAATCAAGCACGAACGCAAGCAAAGCTCGTGCTACGGACTTGACAGACATTCCCGCAGCTTCTTTGCACCGAGCATCAGTCAGACTAGTCAGGCTTGGTCTGGAGTCGAACTCCGAACCTACCAGCACCGCTGCGGAAGCTTGTATTACAAAATAAAACGCAATTATATTCACAAATGTTTAGAAATATATCATTTTGTTGAGATTTACACTTTTCTGTCTTTCCAGCTAAGGTCTAGTCGGGTGTTATACGGAGGTTGAAGTCTGATGCTGAATTTGAATTGAATCTTTCTGTTGAAATCCATTTCAAAGTTTGATATGAAACAAATGAATTAGATCATCGCCTTTGCCTGTTTGTGCACTTCTCAAAGGTCAAATGCATATGTACGTCATTACGGGCAAAGTATTCTTTAAAACAGGGGTCGCCAACATGATGTCCGCGGGCGCTAGGTCGCCCGCACGGACCACGTGGGCCGACGGCGGGCTTGTTCTGACAATAGCATTGACATGATCAGTGTCTTCACATTGATGAATATCTTTAATTTTTATTAATGATAACATAGTTGCAGACAAATAGAGAAAATTTATATTTCAGAAGTGTGTGTATCCAACTGGTAGCCCTTCGCATGAATCTGTACCTAGAAGTAGCTCTCAGTTTCAAAAAGGTTGGTGACCCATGCTTTAAAACATGGGAAAACGTTTTTAATAATTTATAAATCAAACTTAATGCCGACTGAATAAACAAAATGAAAAACTAATTCTCCATTATGGCGGCATCGGATTCATTTTACAAACTGCACACGTTGAAGCAATTTTTACAATCATCAACCCCTATCTGAAAAATATCTAAAATATTTATATTGTTCACGTGGTTCTCGTATAAAATCACACAACGTGGCAATCAATGCACCCCTCTGAGGTTCGCAACTGCGCAGTAGCACCAGAGACCATTTGCGCAGTAAAATTTCGTTCTCGCCGACTTGCAACATTCCAAATTAAAATCGTATGTATATCGCATAGCCCTTGTAACACTTGAAATGTTTCATTGTTCGTGTGTCTACATGGTTGCTCAATTGCATGCTCATCACTGAAAGTAAATATTTGCTGAGGTGCAAATTTTTTGTAGAGGGAACACTGATAGCAACCTATTGTTAATAATCTTCTTGCAAGAATGCAGGATGCGCAGTTAGTCCATTCTGGATATCGAGCTTCTGTCGGGCAGATTTTCCACAGTAACTATTTCTTTGCCATCCATTGCAGGAATATTTTTTTAGTGCACTTAGAAGTAACGTAGAGGGGTGTTCAAGATACAGTTAAAGCTACACCCTGTACATTTTCCCCACCATTTTCCTTGAAATGGTTTTATTAATAAAATGTTCATCGGGAAGAAAACCTCGTTACAACACGTGATTGTCACGATACGTGCTGCAATTTCATAATTTCCAAAACTACACCTAAGAAAGCACCATTAAAACAAATGATATCCGACGTTGCAAACGTCTTTTGTAAAGCAGCCCAACAGTGTTAAACCTTCAAGAACCTTTTATGGGTTTCGTTTTACCATACAAAGTTGTCTATTTGCGCAAATCTATACAAGCCCGGTTTCTGCTTCGAACGTTTCTGTTATAATGAACTTATTTCAAAAATTATTTTTGTCGATTTGAATGTCAAACCCCGGCAGTACCTTTATATGTTGATCCTCCCCCGATGTGCGATAATTTTAATATGAAACGCTGCTCATGTCAGTTAAAATTAAAAAATAACTTTGGTCTCGGAAGTAACATAACAAAAAAGTAGTAAAATGATTTAAACAAAACTACGGCGTGATAATCGTGTTGTTATTAAATATTATGAAACATGCTTAGTTTGTTTTGGAATATCTAATCAATATATTTAAAGTGTAACTAGTCTCCACAACCCGTAACTAGTCTCCACAAAGCGTAACTAGTCTCCACAAACCCGTCGTCATTGCGGAGACTAGTTACTTGGATACCGGAATGCATGTGCAAGTTTAAATCATCGCAAAAGATGAAAGCAGAGCCCAGTCAGCTGATACCTCAAAACTTACAGCAAACCCAGAGCTTTGAATTGTCAACGTATTAGTAAGAATGATTTGTATCTTTACTTTTTTTTGTTTGTTTCGAAGCTTCAGTTACTGAGCACCTGTTTTTCTGCTGAGACTTGTTCGTCTTGTTTTGAAAAACTTTATTCTTAAAGTGTGA
>JGI24158J21664_10008480_pt1 | contig 13675 bp, 8 predicted proteins | sample Ectturendosymbi3_FD_21664 | JGI IMG/M metagenome (IMG submission 21664) | reverse complement strand
AACAGCAGTAACTTTTTTGGTCTTTGATAGTAGTTTGTTAACAGTTACTGTACTACATAAATCTTGTAAAATTTTGTTTTTGTATATATTTCACAAACCAACCATTCAGACTCTTCTGCAACGCAGTGGGTTTTCAATTTCAAAAGTCAATCCAAGTCCTAAAGAACCAAATTTGGAATTTTGATGTAATGTAACATTAAATAACTGCTTGTCCTTAAAAAAGAAAAACTAGTTCCATTAGTTACTGCAACTGAAGTACTGGGTTGGTATGAAATGAAACACCTCAACTGATTTGTCGATTCTCAGTAGTTCCATATCAACAGTTTAAGATTGTCATGCAGAAAGCAAAGTTTATCTGTATTTTCACCAAAGTAGCCTACAGTGAGTTAGCCGGTCATCTACAACCTAGCCTAAACGAAAGCAGCACTAGGCTATAACCGATTACCGCCCCTCCGCCAGAATTAAATTCCATTAGAACAAGTCGCCATAACAATAGCTAAGGTACACATGTGTGCATTACACATCCAATGCTTGTGCAATAATGCCACGGTTGTTCTGATCCAATTACAAACAATGTGCTTTTAACTTGCGTTGTTGCAAACACTGCTTTTGCTGATCGTGTTTAACAAACGGACAACAGCAATTGTGATGCAACAATGAACACTGACTACCATGCTGCTATCGGATCATCGCTTCATTGTATTTGTGAAATGTTGGAGTAGCGCTTGCACAACTTGTGTGCCACATCCACAAACGCTGGTTTCAAATTTGCAACATCTTGGATTGTGAGATCACAGTTATCATTATCATGCCTCGTGGAAAATGTCGATTAAGTTAACCCATGGACACGATGTTTCAGCTTGCGTACAGTATAAACCAGCGCGCTTATAGCCTAATACATCATGTTAAGAAAAGTAGAATCATTTTAAGATGTTACGTGCAACTGTTTCATAGCGACAGCTGTCGTCACTAATGAGTAACGATTGCATTTGTAATCATATTCATGACGCCATAAATGTTGCTTAACATAACGCAATTCATTTTTCACACAAGCTTTTTAAAATTAATCTGCGCTTAACTAGGCATCGCTTGGACTTCTGCACTTAAGTACCAGTCAAACTTTTCATGCTGCGAAAACTTCCGGAAGTACAACGGGAGTTTATTCGTACACAACATCTGCACGTGGTGGCTTCGAGCATTGCGAAACCTCCCATTGATGCTTTTGTTTCGGTTGTGACAGCTGACACACGCTCCATGGTTAATCTTGTCTGCTTGTTTATGAAACCGCACCTGCTAGCGTTGCTGTAAGATAACTGTCTTGACCTGCTTCGTTGTGCTTCCTTGCGCAAGTTGTCTGCATGCGTGAGGAATGTAACAGCGTTTTGTCAACACCTACTGAGGTCGATAATATCGGCCGTTTTGACCGATACCGATATATCGGTAAAACCCAAATATCGGCCGATCTCTAATTGGTACTATCACGAAACAATAGCATTAGCATTATTAATACTATTCAATAAGAGGTTGGGTAAAGTCTGGCACTTTCCAAACGCTTAACGAAGTGTAAAATACCGATATATCGAACCTGTCCGATATTTGGTTTTCACCGATATATTGATCCGATATTACCGGCCTCAATAGGAGTTGACAAAATGCTGTTATATTCCTCACGCGACCAGACAACTTGCGCAAGGAAACACAATGAAGCAAGTCAAGACAGTTATCTTGCAGCAACGCTAGCAGGTGTGTTTTCATAAAGAAGCGGACAAGATGAACCATGAAGCACATGTTGGCTGTCGCACCGAAACAAAAGCATCATCATTAATCAGATCAATTAAAAATCATAGCAAAATATTGAAAACTTTCAGCTGATAAATCCTGATTTTTTAAGTTTTTGAAAAAAGGTAAGACATAGAATACATTAATTTTTGATAATGCAGCAGAAAACAAGATTTAAAAATTAGAATACATTAATTTTTGAATAATGCAGCAGAAAACAAGATTTAAAAATTTTTGAAATAATAATTTTTTTGAAGTATTGGTATCGGCCCCAAGAAAGCCATATTGGTCAATTTTTAGTGAGAAGCATTGTTTAGCTTAAAGTATTTTTAAAATCTTTGTTTCTACTTCCATGGGCACCAGACATTTGGGGGTTAGTTGTCTCAAACTGTTCCCTTCCTTGAATCCACTAATACAATACATAGTGATTATAATGAAGCAAATCAGGTTCAACTCTTTTTCAGATGCGTACAGTGGTCGACAGTATCCATATTCAAGGATACCAATTGCTGAAGATCTTTTGTTGCAGCATCACAGTTCAGATTTTGATTTCTTATTAAAATAAAATTACAACACAAACATGAAAGAGAAGAACAAGGGCAGTGATAAACATCAATACAGTTTCTTGAACTTCCTTAATCATACATTCAGTTTAATGCATCGTTTGGCAGCGAAATGCTTAAAGCAAATAAAACGCTATTTTTATGTCACAGTAGGCAAACTAATTGCACCCTGTCCTTTCAAAAACAACTTAGCAAGCTTCAGCATGTCACCTTTTGACAAGAAGAATACGAACTTGGAACAGAAACCACATACTTGGTGGAACAAAGCAAATAAACTGGGTTTGCACCAGATCAAAGTCTAATCAAACATTAATCATAAAAAAATCAGTTCGCTTGTATGTTGTGAAAGCTGCCACAAAAAACTTTGCCATCTAGGGCGTCAAGCATGAGGGAATTTCTTAGCACAAGAACCACATCTTCAGTCATAAACCATTGTGAGTGAAGTATGAACAAAAATGATTGGTATCTGAAAAAATCCAAAAAAGGATTTCTAGGAAAAACTGATTGATTTTTTTAACTAACTTAATTTTTCTCTCACTTAATAGCTGTGAACAGTTGGTCTGTATGCTATTTAAAAAATATTTCAGCAACAGATTCAAATAATTTATCACTTCTTATATAAATTTTTATCTGGGTCACTTTATCTATGCATGCATGCCTTTCCAAATGGTGCATTTAACCCATTTTAATAGAATAAGATGAAATCTAGAATAGAAAATGTTGCAGTTACATTTCAAAATGCCTGATGATCAATTTTTTTAATTTTTAACCAGAAGAGCTGTTTTACTGTGTCTATAACAACAAGCAATTTTTCCACTGCAAACATTGAGTGGTATTAGCCTGTGGTTGATTTATACCAGTGGTTCCCAACTGGTGGGTCACGGAGGGGTTGTGAACAGCAGCCTCGATAGTTTGTTGAAGTCTTGAATTTTTAGAAGCACACATATCAACATTTTGTGTTATATCAGCAAAACAAAAACAAGGATAGATTTTTGTGAAGTTCACATTTTGTCCATTATAATTCCTATCTGATTTCTATTATGCAGTTTCAATCTACCGTTTTATAGAAACATACCAGCACTAGAAAAATTAAGCACTGCCCTGTGGTGGTGAAATTACATCAGCATCGTAAACATCTGTCCTGCTGTGAATACTTGCCAGTTGATATTTCAACGCAGCACAACTGATATTTTATCATTATCATTCCGTATTACATTTATTATTTTGTATTCGTCGTGGTTTAAGCTCATGACTTCAGTAAAAAGTAGCACATCGTTGACAGATGGTGGGATCTTACCAGCAGTCACTGTGATGCGCTTGTGAATAAACGTCAATGTCATTTTCTAACAGAGTGCAATTTGCAGTACTAGGTTGCACTATCATTATGTAGGGATAAGAGAATTACGATAATTCGCTTGTGGTGACTATCACAGTGACTTGATACTCATGGGCACCATCTAGCAGTGAGCATTTATTTACATGTGGCGCCATCTTCTGGCCGCCACACTTACCACAACCAGATAATACAAAATCAGCGCAAAACAGAGAAGAGCAGTTGTTACCAATGTCTGTGCACACAAGAGTTGTGCTTTTTTCCCTTTGGTCCCCACTTACGCCAAAGTACTGAACAGCGGTAATAGCTTGCTAATTTCATCATAGTATTTTAAATAGCAGCGCTGTCACTATTGGAAAATTAGCTCGCTATTGTAGTAGCTCATTACCGCCCACCTCTGATGATGGAAAATGTATTGAAAATTAATATCGGAATAACCCGGAGACACACAGGTACTAGCCAAGGTTGCAGAGTCGGAGTCGCACAGAGTCAACGATTTTTGAATAGAGTTGGATTCCTAAGAACACTAGAGTCAGAGTTGGAATGGGATTTTTTTATCTGACTCCGTTAGTCCAACTGCATTATTTTTTGCATCAAACTCCTAAGTAGGGAATCCTAACTTGTGCATATTGAAATTGTACAATTTCTTTTGAAACTTTTATTAAAACAGGGAATTCTTGCCATGTACCATAATTTTCCTTGATTGCTAGTTGCTACAAAATTGCTGACAGCCAAACTTCATTCGTGTGATGTGTAGGAGTCAAGATTCAAAAATTTCACAAAGGTTGGAGTTGGTGTCAGAAATTTTAGAAAGCTCAGAGTTTGATTTGGACATTTTACTTTTGACTCCACAACCCTGGTACTGTTGTAACCTCTCCGGTGGCGTTGCATTGATTGTGTGATTCACCACGAATGGGATGTGCATGAAGAATAACACCATTATATATGTAGTGCGAGCAACCAATAGTAAGAGAGATTGCAACGTGGAAGCTCTGCCGATATTAACGTATGAATGACTGAACATGATGACTAGCGTACGTGAAGAGAGATTGCGACGCATGATCTCTATTGTTGCTTGCTGCTGCGGTGCAAAGCTTTGCGCACATGCCGGTCGGGATTTCCGATAACAACAAAATGGGGCTGTGACCAGGATGTGGAGGCCATGCTGAGTTCAGCCTTCACACAAAGAATGTGTGATCGGTGCGGTTCATTGTGAAAAGGAGGGGATGTTGTTGCAACCTCTCCAGTGGCGTTGCGTTGATTGTGTGATTCACCTTGAACGGGATGTGCATGCAGAACAACACAATTACATATGTAGCGCGAGCAAGCAATAGTAAGAGAGGTTGCGACGCGGAAGCTGCCGATATTAACGTATGAACGACTAAACATGATGACTAGCGTACGTGAAAAGAGATTGCGGCGCATGATCTCTATTGTTGCTTGCTGCCGCTCGGGATATCCGATTGCAACAGTACTAGCAATAAAAACATGCGGTCACTCATCCTTTAATTTCGAAATTCATGGTTAGATAGGATAAGCATATTTGTTATAAGATGCACTTCAAACAATTTTCTTTTGCATTTGTCAACAAAAATCAGAACAAATTCCTTTTACTTTCCACCATTTAAATTTATGTCACAATTGACAAAAATTTTAAACCATGGCAATTACAGTATTAAGATTTCTTAAACACATGGTGAGCCATTAAATTTCAGATCAGCTTTTTAATGAAAAACTCATGTGCCACCACAAGTGGGAAAAGTACAGACTGTTTTTACAAAACATTAGCCTAATGTTGACAGTATCACAGCCATACAACTATTATTGTTTATGTCACATTACTTATAAATAGAATGAAAAGTATAACAAATAGCCTATGAAGGTTCATGGCATTAACAGTTTTTCAAATGTCCAACTGAGATGCCGAGCGTGCACCAGATGACAAGCTAAATGATGCTCAAGAACAATATAAAAACAACTTGAGTAATTTATTAAGATTGATGGAAGAACCTCTACATAAACCTTCATGCATCTGCACCTTCACCAACAATCACAGCATGAGACTGTTTATAATGAGAAAGATGTCCATGTATTCGCCATACGTAAACGCAATACAACAAATACCCAATGCAAGTAGCTGCAGATGACAACATCACAAGTATCCCAAACTGTTCAGGCTTTGGCAATGCCAGCACTAACACAAATTGAATCAAACCCATGAAGTTGTTCAAGGAGGATTGCACACCACTAAAAACACCTCTTTCGTTCTCTTTGACATTTTCTTGAATCAACTGAGTGATTGTCAAATCAAAGCCCCATAAACCAACGCGAGCAAGAATTATCCCGGCCATCAAAACAGACACTGATAAATAAGAAGAAGGAGGTTTAACACCTTCCAGGCACTTGAAAAACAAATCTGTTCCAGAGTTCTCACTACCTACAGATGTAGAATTCTGGAACATGTCTGGTGTTGGTGAGGTTATAGCACCAGTAGAAACACTGTCGTTGGCAGAGATAAAAGAAAAGGCAGTGTCAGTGGTGGTTTGTGGCTGAGAAGTATTTGACACTTGCTGTTCTTGATTCACAGAAAGTAGAATAAATGGACTTCCTGGAACAAAAACAGAAGGGATGCACAAACCTAGAGTACTAATTTGAAAGAAAGCATTTAACAGACCAGTTCTGATCAGACCTATCTTTTCCCTCATCACAGGAAACACACATGTAGCAATTATGCCTGTTACTGCTGCACCAGCCAGCAGTACCCCAACCATTAACTCACTAAAACACTGACTGTAAGCATAAGAAATTGTAAGGTACCCAAAGCCAAGGATCGTCATGTACAAAAATGAAAATCCAATACAAGGTAATGCAATGGGCTGAACCATATACAGCTGCCACCCATTCTTTACAGTAAAAATAAAACTCAGCATTTTCCACCACACAGGTTTTTCTTTCTTGTCCTCAGTTGATGCTTTCACTGCAACATCAGTTGTGGAATCTTTTTCAGCATCAACCTGTTTCTGTAACTCAGCCATTTCTTCTTCCTTAGGTTTGTCATCCTTTTTCTTTGCCAAACTAGGAGTGCGATCATACACTTTTTTCAGTAACAAATACTCAATAATCATGGAACAAGCATTCCAACATGCAATGAAGATTGCACCTCCTGATAGCTCAGCAATCAACATGATCTGTCCACAAGCAAGAGGGGATAAGATTTTGGCTGTTAAATCAATTCTTCTAACCATTGCATTCAAATTTGCTAACATTTCTTTCTTTCCTTGTGCCACTTCAACAATCCAGTCTTTTTGAATAATGATTCTGGTAGCCACACTTGCAAGCTGACTTATAGCACCCAGGACAATAGCTCCTATCTCAACTAAAACTAAGTACCATGCATTTTTATCACCGTACCAATGGTTCATCACAAGAAGCACAGCGCAAAACATCACTGCTAAATTCTGTATGACTAATGCTACTCTTGCTGAATAAAGCCGAGGTTTACGGTCAATCTCATCACCAACCAAAGGACCAAACAACAAGACTGATAAAGCCAAAGTCAAGCCATAAGCTGCAGACAAGGTCATTGACTGAGGTTTAAGATTAATCAAAAATAAAGGTATGGTAAAGTGCCACATGCGATCACCCCATGATGAGAAAAAATGTCCAGCGTATATCAACAAAGGTGTTGATACCATTCTTTTTAAAAACAAACTGTAGAAAAGCAACAAATCACAAAAATGATAGCAGTAGCTGTGTCTGAAATATAAGGAAAAATATATGCAGTTTCATTTAAGTAAGTCATGTGATTACAATATTCACAACAGCCATGTGATAATTGAAACAGAGTTGTTTAAGCTGTTCTAATATATGTATAAATATGAAATACCATGACCTCCAAAGCAATTTCCACTTCCAACCAGTTGCAATTGAGACCACTGGCATGTATGGTAGGGCCACCACCCCTTTTTTGAGTGGCCTCATAAACTAACTTGTTGACATGTCTGGTGACCCCAGGGAGCACCAATGGCTATTTGCTCATTAACACCATTACGCTAGTTTTTTGCACGGAGTGTTCGGAAACCCAAGTTGCTACTTCGTCTCTCATTAATTAACACAAATTCTCTGTACTGTTCCTTATAACTCGAAGCCCTCCGACTGCATTAAGTAGTATACAATGTTCAGACCACTCCAAAATCGTCCCAATAAATCGGTCTATGATGCAACATTCGCTCTCAGATTTTTCCGCGATAAGCAGATGGGTGCCTGCGAACAAATCAGGGTTGCCTATGTGCCATGATGATTGACTGATTTTAGTGACCCAGGTTTGCGTAGAACCCCATGTTATATGCTTCTTCAATGCACTGAAGTGTTGTCTTTCAACTATGGTTTGAGTACTGCAAAATATCAGCATTGGTTATCGGCAATGAAAAACAAAAACATCAGTATCAGCCAAAAAATCCTTATTGATCACGCTCTACCTAAAACCCAATAAATCTTGGCTAGTTGCCTAGTGCAAATAACTATTTAGAATAGATAGTGGTATTGATCTCATTGTCGGTCAAAACACATAAGGAAAGATTTCCAAGTTATCACTGTTGCTGTTTGTTCCTACGAACATGGTGCTGAAAAGATACTTAGCTTATGTCGAACATTCAGCAAATGTCAGCCATACAGTAATGAGAGCTGTTTATCCACACGTACATACTCTTACAAAGTTGATGCTGACAACCAGCTGCACAACTGCGTCTGTGGAACACTGTCTATCAAGATGACAGTGTTAAAAATTTTCGACATCACTGTGGAGAAGAACGACCAAGTTGCAATTGCTCTTCATGATTTTACATCACAATGTAAAAGTGAATTACTCGAAATCAATATAGAATTTCTTGTGCAGCAAACAACATTATCACTCAATTCTAAAAAGCTATTGAACCTGCATTACTTGGCATGACCCTGAGGAAGACCTACACTTACTTAATTTCGTCATAACCGAGGTGTAAACAGCAGATAAAATTTAGGTCAAAACTGCACAACAAAAATATTGCAATAGGACACTGTGTCCTTTTGCCATGAAGCGAAATATTACCAAAGCAGCCTTGTGTGTATGTGGCAGTGTATGAGCTTCTGACAGCTTTGCTTGCATTAGAGCCAGCGTTGAGAAAAACCTGGGTTTTTTTCAAAAAAAAAACACCCCACATGTTTTTTTTGGGCTTTAAACAAAAAAGTTTTTTTTTGGTTTTTTAAAAAGAAACAAGATTTTGTTCTTTTTATAAAATAAACAGAAAAACCCCATTCTGAATTGTTTTTATTTCATCGTGCAATATCACTATTTTCAGAATTACACAATAATAACTTGTTATACCTATTATGGCATTCAAAATTAAGGGTAAAGAAATGTACTCCATCTTTGTTTTCACAAAGTGTTGTTGGTCAGTTCATTCCTAAATGGTGAGGCTTGGCAAGCATGTGCACAGCAAACACTAGAAAAACCACTCCCACACAAACTCTGCAGTTTCACATGAAGTTTACATGCATGCCCTGCTAGTTCAGAATCTATAGAGTGTATTTTTTCAATATATGATTTGGTATGTTCTAAAATCAGAAAAAGTTTAGATGTAGAGAGGGCAGAAAAATTGGTTAAAATATATCGATTATGCAGAGCTGAAGAAGATAACTGTTTGAATTTACTCAAACTGTTCGAAGTCCTTTAAATTTTGTTGCTGTTCATTTTGTTTGATTTAAAAAAAATTACAGGTAACTGTACAAGTGTCCTGATTATTTAATTTCTTACTTCTTAATAGATTTTTCAAAGAAAAGGTAAAGAGTGGTTTTTTTGGTGGGTTTTATTGGTATTTTTTAAGTGGGCTTTTTTAACACTTTGAGAGCCGGTATAGGATATATTCGTACTTAGATTTCGGCCTCGGCCTAAAAACAGCAGTTTTCGGTTGCCGTTTAACACATTAAATGTGATTTTCGATTTTCAATTCTAACCTTCAAAAAACTTGCGCTAACCTATCCCTAAGGTAACGCTAACCTAACCCTAACCCAATGCCAACTGAAACCTAACCTAACACTAACCCATAAAGGTAACACGTAAGCCTGAAAGAAAGTAAAGAAAGAAAAGAAGTAAAGTCGGCCAGGTGAGAGTTAAACCGAAAACCATTAGCACCATGAACAGAATGTGCGCGAAGAACAACACCCATAAATATATGGCGTGAACAAGCAATAATAGAGTGATCATGGCGTGCGATCTCTGCCAATACTATAATGTGAACGATTGAGCAAACTGGCATGCGTGAAGAGTGATCATGGCATGTGATCTCTATTGTTGCTTGCTGCCACAGTGCGAAGCTTTGCGCACATGCTGCTCAGGCTTTCCGATCACAAAAGTGCATGCAAACCCATCACAATTTATTTCACATTCACAGGATAATTAGTTTGGTGTATTTAAACGCATCTTCAATCCTGTAAAACACTGTATGACAAGCCTTACTAGCAAAATGTTGACACTGAAAACAAGGATAGAAAAATGCACGAACTATGGGTAGGAGTAATGTCATGAGCAAGAGTGGAATAAATCTGCAAATTCAACTACTGATAAGACAAACTGTGTTCAGTAATGGCTTAGCCTTTTTCTACAAAAGCAACTTAATAAGTGCTTTTTCCAAAAAAACACCAAAAGCGCATTTTTCTAAGCTGTTGCTGATTCCGCTCTTTCTTTTTCACTGGTCCTAGCGACAGTTTGTTTTTTCCATCCATGTTTTCAGTGTCAACATTTCGTTAGTTAAGTTTGTCTTACGGAATTTCATAGGACTGAAGATGTGTTGAAATCAGTTAGGCTACAGCCTTCTGGCCGCATGCGGCCCAGTTGAAGGTTTTGTGCAGACCAGTTTAGATTTTTTCTGTAGTAATACTGACAACCTGTCCTTATTTTGATAATCCTGAATTTCACGATTTTGATGCAGGTGGTCCTCAGTGCTACTTTATCGCATCTGTTGCCATTACAGTTATTCAAATGCTTTCAGTACATCCAAAGATCAAAGTAAGCCATTCAATGAGCGGCCCTCATTAATATGTCATTCATTGTGCAGCCTGGACATAACTGGTGACATAATTTTTGGCTCAGTAAGCCATTTGGGTTAGACATAGCTGGTTTAAATAAACGAAACAAGTTTCCCTGTAAAGTAAATTGTGATGGATTTGTTTACCATATTTATGATTACAATCACTGAACAATATATAATGATGAGAGATCGACCGATATGGAGGCCGATACCAATATCAGCCATTCATGGACTGAAAGCTGACATCAATATTTCCAAAACTTTAAATCTTGTTTTCTGCTTCATTATCAAAAATATAGTGTATTCTATATCATGCCTTAACTTTTTCTCAAAAACTTCCAAAATCAGGATTTATGAGCTAAAATTTTTTAGGTAATGGCTATAGATATGCTTGTGGAACTCGAAATTAGAAAACTTATAAATACGCCACCTGTGACGTAAGTCACGCATGACGAGAGTGCAGTAGGCTTGGTAGAAAGTAAACGTAAAAAGATTAAACCTAAACCTAACCTTAACCGCAGCGTTAACCTATCCCTAATCTTAACCCAAACCCGTAAAGGTAAAACCTAAGCCGGAAAAAAGTAAAAAAGAAGTGAAGTCAGCAAGGTGGGAGTCGAACCGAAAACCATTGGCATAGCGGCTATAACACATAACCGCTGCACCACAAGACCCACATTGTTTGAATCACAAACTGACCCTTTTGTTTGATTGCATTAGGCTAGGCGTAGCCGTAGTCACTTCCAATTTGTTAGCTTGTAGCAATTTCAATATTTTCCTGATTTTTAATTAATCTCATTGATGATGATGCTTTTGTTTCAGATGCGACGGCTGACATATGCTTCATCAGTTCATGATGATGGTTCATCTTGTCTGCTTGATTATGAAAACTCACAATCTGATAGCCAAGCCTAGCGTTGCTGCAAGATAACTGTCTTGGTTTCCTTTGTTGTGCTTTCTTGCACAAGTTGTCTGCATCCGTGAATATAACAGCGTCTTGTCAACACCTACAATCGGCAATCGGCATATCAGCCAGGCTAATTATCAGTCAATCTCTAACAAACAATGATACAGATATAATAAGATATGTGCAAGTTGAAGTTCGATCAATCATTGCACAAGTATGCAAGCAGAAACAAGCAGGCAGATTCCTCAGAAGCTTGCCACGAGGCAAGAGCTGGTTTTGTTAACTCATAATGAATACCAAATATAGTGTTCATATTCACTCAGATAGGCCTACAAACTTAGTTATTTATAGGTTCACAAAGCAATCACTAAATTTTTGGTGTTGAAACATCAATTAAAACTTGTAATCATTAACCAGACATTTGACAATCATTATAATTGAACTTTAATTTTCTTCAATATTCACAAACGACTGATTCGAAATATAAATTGTAAACGTAAATTCTAAACTGAAACGTACGTCCTAAACGACCCGAGTAAAGTCGCCGCACTTTTCCCAGCCGCACTTTTCTGGGGGATGCGAGCTTCAGTAAAAATCTTTTAGTTGAAAAACAACTTTACACTTGCATGCATTGGTATTTTTCCAAAGAAAACCATCAAGGCATGAAATTTAAGGACTTTTTTGATGAAAACCAGCACAAAAAATTCCATAAAAGGCTACAAGAGCAAATAAGTTTCGGCGAACCCATGTTGCTTCAAACGAACTTAGACAACTTTCCGGCCATCGTTCAACAAAAATTTTTATACCTGTGTGTTCGTATATTTGTGCAGATTAAAGCTGCAAAAGAATTGCGGGTTGCACTCATCTCAGTTTGACACACGAAACAGAAACGTTGACATTGCTTTATCAGCACTGATATGCGAAAACTTTCTTAAATCGCAAAAAATAGCGCCTTGATTCAAACGCAAATTAGACAACTTTCCGGCCATCGTTCGAAAAACATTTTGTACCTGCGTTCATATATTTATTCAGAATAAAGCTGCAAACGAATTGTGGGTTGCACTCATCTCAGTTTGACACACAACACCGAAACGTTGATCTTACTTTATCAAAATTGATATGCGAAAACTTGTCTTAAATCGCAAAAATAGCGCCTTGATTCAAACGCAAATTAGACAACTTTCCGGCCATCGTTCGAAAAACATTTTATACCTGTGTCTTCGTATATTTGTTTAGATTAAAGTTGCAAATGAATTGCGGGTTGCACTCATCTCAGTCTGATGCACGACATTAAAACGTTGACTTTACTTTGTCAGCACCAGTGGCTGATTGTAGGGGGGAGTTTGGGGCAACTGCCCACCCCAAACATCTGTGGCGCCCCCTTGAATGGCGACCCTTTGCCATAAATGCGGCCCTTTTTGGTGCTCATGGAAGTAGAAACAGAGATAAAATATAGGCTACTCTAAAATAAACAATGTCTATCGCGTGGTTACAGGTGTGGATTTACATGCTGGACTTTACCCAACATTTTATCGAAAAGCGTGAACAATGCAATGATATTGTTTCGTGGTAGTGGCACTGTTTCGTTATTTCTTTGCCGTGTGAGAACTGCCCAGCGTTATGTTATATAATTACAAACACATTCGCTTTTGCATAACACACTTCTCGACTTGCCACTGGGCGCAGGAAGATAACGAGGTTAGATGGAACCCGGGGCAAGAAGCAAGTTTGGCGCCCCCGTGTTCGAACCTGAGGTCTTTCGGAAGCATATGTATACTGCATTAGTAGAGAGGTTATGTTCATTCTGCCCCACTTTTCCAAGCCTACCTGGTCACCCTGCCACCTCCCCTGTCACCCTGCCAGACCTCCCCTGTCGCCCTGCCAGACCTCCCTTGTCGCCCTGCCACCCCCCCTGTCACCCTGTCGGTTCCCTTTGTTGAGTTCGTCTTGGCTCCTCAACATGAAACGTCTTGTGATCCTGAAACAACAACGAAAGAAGACTTCGATTACTGGAGAAAAATAATTGAAGAAA
>JGI24158J21664_10008479_pt1 | contig 13676 bp, 5 predicted proteins | sample Ectturendosymbi3_FD_21664 | JGI IMG/M metagenome (IMG submission 21664) | reverse complement strand
TATTACTTTTTGGCCCATTTACAATGTTCCTTGAAATTTGCATGCAAATTTATTCCGTGGTATTTGCATTAAGGCGACAAATTAACAAGCAAAAAGTGTGCGAAAACAATAAATCTCCTTTGCGTAGGTAATAAAGTTTTGTAAAATATCATGCTTAAAAGGGGGTTTTAACCCCAAAACCCTCCTCTTGCGTACGCCCTTGAGGCTAATCCACTTGTGAGGCCCCCTCGCCCACTGTTACGAGGAACAAATGGAAACGTGCTATTCAGTTTGAGCGAATCCGAAAATGACGATGTGGACGCTCTAAAAGTATGGTCAGTAAAAAATTCTTGATTATTACTAGATTGCCCACGATCACTGCGCTTGTTGCTGCCTTCGACGCAAAAGCGTTCAATGAAACGGAATTGTTGAAATCGTACTTGGCTGGCGGGAACAGGATTATCAATTTTTGTAGGCAAACCAACCGGAAACGTCACTGTTAAATATTTGACACAAGACATGGCCTACGTTTTCATAAGTGCACGTCTGTTTTTTCTTATCTGTGCTCAAAAAAACCAAACACACTGCACATATGTGTGGCGGCATAAAGTCGTTGAAGCACAACGTGGACTCAGTTACTACGGATGTAAAAATCTCACACACACCAGCAAAACACGTCAAGCAAAACGCACCCAAATGGTTGCAACTGCTTGGCACGATTCGCGTGTTTGTTGCTTTTTCAGACAGCTAAGAATCGTACGCAAGTCGCAACGAGACGTTCGCGCGAAAGTTTGTGAGATTTAAACCAGAACCGTCGCCAGAAAGTCTTCACTGTAGGGGACTTTACATTTGCGCAACGGGACTTGACATTCTGAAAATTTGATAAAATCTCCACTGATTACAGTGCTTCATTTTTGAATTGGGAGGTGTTCAGTGAGCCCACCAATGTTCCCGTGGCGGCGGGTGTGTTTTAAACTTCCCTTATGCTGTCATTATTGAAATACGTACAAAATGCTACAATCATCAAATCAAGTAAGACTGAACAGAGCACAGCAAACAATTAAAAAAGGTTTTTGCCTGGCCTTCTTCATAACAAAATCATCTAGGAATTCATTACAATTTGTTTGCCTAAGTTTGTGACTTTTAATGCACCGAATGCTTAGTGCGGGCAACCTCTCTTGGAACACTGCGACCCTTTAATTCCGTTTTAAATCTTTTGAATCTTAAAAAAGACCTTCCTCCTGAGCAGTTACTTAACCATCAAGCTAAGAAATAAGGGTCCACGTGGTTGGATAAAGCAAGAACCACTAATCTAAGGCATCAGACCCAAACGCGCTTTTATCATTTTCTTGGTGCTACCCTTTTTGTCTCCTTGGGGTAAGAGTTCTGTGGTTGCCAGTTGGACAAGCGACTTTTGCTTGCTATTCAAGCTCATTAAGATCTTCTCTGATTTGCTTAGCATGGGAGAAGTACAAGCTTGCGCAAGTATTCAATAGCAATCTGATTTCTGAATGACTTTGTTAAAGAAAGTTTAAATGGCAAAATCCAATCTTAAAATATCAAACGAGCTTGACGTAATAGAAACGCTAACAAAACTACAGTATTGTTCAGAAGAAGCAACTATGTTTTCATTGCAGGATAAATGCTGCTAGCGCTACACAATTTGTAGGGTGTAGCACACACAGCTCTTATCTGTAGCACACATAGCTCTTATGTGTAGTATACATATCTCTTCTGCAGTGCAACCTTAAGCTTTGATCAGGTGCATTTCAAACACGTACAGTCACAAATTCTTTCGCCTGATTCGCACGTAACAATCGGTACGGTTCAGCAAATACAAGACGCAGCTAACGTGCATTGAGTATATCGACACAACAGTCCGCATGCGGCTTGACCAACGATCATGAGATACATGGAAACTCGCTGGAAGACCCTGGCGTTATCAACACGGAATCTGAATAGCCGATAGGTGAAAAAAAACTAAATTTCACGAATAATTAAGGCATAAAATTTTGACGAATAATTATCAAACGGATCATATACTGGTTGAATCTATGCGTACCACAGTTTACTGGTTGACTCTATGCGTATCACAGTTTGCAAATGACTCTATGCGTACCACAGTTTGCAAATGACTCTATGCGTACCACAGTTTGCTGGAGCCCCCTTTGGATCTTGAGGCCCTAGGCTTGAGCATAGCCTACTGGTAAATCCCGCTCTGGATGTAACGCAAGAATAGTGGCCATCGGAGGAAAAGTACGTTCCCACCATACGTTTCCCTTTATGACGAAACAAACGGTCACAGTTCGGCCGTGGCTACCTCCAGACCGCAGAAGAAGATATGGAATCATTGATACCAAACAGCAACCACAGCAGAACTGGCTTTGCTGCGTAAGCACGCAAACAGTATCGATTTCTTGACGTTTGTGCAGTAGGCGTGATGCATGAGTAGATAAACCTATTCCAACAGAACGATTATTAGGAAAAGTTACTAGCAAAATTCAAACATATTTGGATTGAACAAAACCGAAAATATTTATATTCAGTAGTGATTACTAAACTGGCAGAAAATCAAAGCTTCAGAGAAATCATATAATGGTACTCAGCGCAACATCGGAATATAGAGTTTGTATTTTGGTGTCTCTTTTGAATCACAATTTTTCAAACGAATATTTTATTTAAATTTAAAACAAATATATGTTATCACGGGGGCGCTCATGGAGTGGAGGGCCAGGGGCAATTGCCCCCATTGCCGCCCCCTTAATCAGGCATGTAGTCAGCATTTATTTAAACACCAAACAAATAAAAAAAGATCAACATAACTACCTTCAGATCCAAATCCAATTCAACTTGACGTTTGTCAAAATTAATATTTTCCTAAACGTCAGATCTGTTGTCGTACCTACATTAGGTCCGGTGATGCTCGGGGCAACTGCATGATTGCATGCACCCCTACCAAATTATAGTATTGACGAATGTGAAAAATACAGGAGTTTGACATACGTAAAACTAGTGTTGACAAAAAGAAAGGGCCAAATAAGGTAGTACAGAGAATGTAGAGGGCCGGACGTCTTTCGTAATGTGATTGTTTTTGGTTATACTACATTCTACCAATTAAAAAAATTTTTGTAAATAAAAAATTTTCATCAATGACAAAATTTCGTCGCGGGCCGTAGTTCAGAGACCCTGATCTAGCCAATAAGCTACGCATTTTGCTGCTGGTTGCAAATTTCGCTAACCATGCCAAATTTGTCTTTTCGTGTCCGGCGTGAGCTATCTGCGGGTTTGCACTTGCAACAAAAGGATCAAGACAAAACCATATGGCGATCAGTCACTGCAGTTGCCAGACGCGTAACCAGGGGTGGTCGAAAGGTGGCGTACTCCTCTCAAATTTTGAACTGCAAATATTGAACCGCTGAGCAAAAACTGTCATGACCGTGTACACCCAATTAATCATGCCATCAAGCTGTAGATGGTTGGTATTTTGCTGAAGTTTCTGCATTAGAGCTGAATGCTGAGTAACCATGGTTTGTAGAGGCGCGTCGTGCTACCACGTAGTGATTCAATGCTACGCTGCGCTGTCCGCGGTAACGGAGTGAGGTGTTGCAGAATTGCGTTGTTAGATCACACTTCCTTGAGCTACTGGAGTAAGCTCCTGTTTTTTTGCGCTAAGACAGTGTTGCCAGATGTGCTATTTTTCCGCCAAATGTGACTATTTTTTCATTTGGCGGGTGGCGGATTTTTTGGCTATTTTCGAAATATTTTGGCTGAAAAATTGGCGGATTTTTGTGCAAGATTCAGACCAGTGTTTGGTTCATAAAAAGTTGTAAAAATCCACTTAATATTGTGTACTGTCGCCAGATTCATTGTTTCTGAATGTGTGAGGTCGTTTGTGCCAGTGCCGGCTGCTTCATTCTACAGGAAATCCTGTGTTTGGTTAGGCTTCAGTGATAAGATCGTGCAACGACAGATCGATGCAGTACATGTGTGCTGGACTGCATTGAATCTACCTACTGAGAGAATAGACATAGTGGAAAGTCATAAGTTGCCCAAATACTGATAAGATTCTTCCAGAGAACATGGTCATAGGCGATCCTGTTAGTTTTAACAGCTTTATTTTTGATGTTTTATCAACAGCTAAATGGAAAAATAAGACGCTTGTGCCCAATTTCGGTTAGAAAATCAGAATGAGGATACTTCAGATCAGGGGTTCCCAACCCGGGGTACATGTACCCCCAGTGGTACATTTGCCTATCCAAAGGGGTACATTTAAGGTTAGCAATAAATGAGAAAATGTATTTGCATATTATTTATTTCCAAATATTTATACATATATCAGTGATTATTATTTTAAAAAATAATTGATTATACGCTCATTGTTAAATACAGGAAGTGAATACGGATACACCTGGCCTGACGCAATTCAAATAAAAGGGTCAGTTTGTCATTCAAAAGGATTTATTCTCGTAGTGTAGCGGTTATGCGTTGCGAATGCTATGCCAGTGGTTTTCGGTTCGACTCTCACCTTGCTGACTTTACTTTTTCTTTCTTTACTTTTTTTCAGGCTTATGTATTACCTTTACGAGTTAGTGTTAGCTTTAGGTTTGGGCTAGGTTAGCGTTCGCTTAGGGTTAGGTTAGCATTACGTTTGGGCTAGGTTAGCATGAGCTTAGGGTTAGCTTAGGTTAGGGTTAGCACTAGGTTAGGGCTACGGTTAGGGTGAAGGTTAGGTTTAGGGTTTATCTTTTACGTTTACTTCGTTTCTACCAGGCCTACTGCACACTCGTCGTGCGTTACTGTTACGTCACGGGTGGCGTATTAATAAGTTTCACGTATTAATAAGTTTCAATAACTTTTCAACTTTTCAGTTTTTTTTAATCTGTAAACAACTGATTATGTGAATTATTGCTGGAAGATTTGCACCAACAGAACGAACAAGTGTTTCTAATATGAGTTTCTCATTGTTTGCACCTCCGTGCTGTTTAGTGTTAATTGCTGCAATATTGGCCATGACAGTGTTTTCATTTCTTAGCAGGAACACTGCAGAGGAAATAAATAATTACGTGTTAGGTTGATTGCTCTAAATACTCGCGAGTGGTGTCATATTCAGCTCTTGAGAAAAGCTTGAAGATCATTGTTAGTGTGAGCTTTTCCAGGCTTCAACGTGATCTATTTTAACGAACTTGCAAATGATGTAAAGGTTTTTGGGCAATAAAGTAAATAAATACATCATTTCAAGCAAGACTGCGAATTTCGACGCAAAAATTTTAAATCTAGTGATTTTTTTTCAGATCTAGTGAATTTTTTTGTGAATCTAGTGATTTTTGCCGAGAAGGCTGTGGCAGCACTGGCTGAGCGGACTCACGGACCGTACTGGTAGCAAACTTGAAACCGTTTTTTCGCTTTGCAGACTTCTAAAATCGTGCGTCAGTTATAAGTTTTACATATTTATTGCCTTCCTATCTTCACTACTGCTTTTCCTTTCAAAACTGCCACCAAGCATTAACAAAATCAACTTGTAACAAAAACAGATCAATTTTGCACAGCCCAAAGGCAAGTCCAGAACTGTGCTATCGAAAGATCGTGTTTGCGATTGCTGGGCAGTTCTCACGCGGAAAAGATATAAGGGAACAGGAGTATTATTACGAAACAATGTTGATTCTAATCGGTAGGAGGCTGGGTCAAAGTCCGTCCCGTATATACCAGGCCCGCAGCCACCTTGGGACACCAGGGGGGCGAAGAGTTTTCTGAGAGCGGCCCAAATTTTTCAAATTTTTTTTATTTGGGTCACTCTCAGAAAACTCTTCGCCAAACCTGTTTGAGAAACACCGGTTTAGACTCTTATCACTACAGTAACAACATGATAATATTGCTTTGTTCCGCAATATAAGAATGACAATATTGCATTTCATCGGATTTCTGCAGTGTCTGGGGGTCTTGCGTTGTTGCGAGCTTTTTGTCAGTGGAAAATTAATCATTAACTAAGAAAGTGCTGTGTGAAGGCTTGATACTGAGGAACATGGCTGGGCGCCAGAGAGGTGCAGGCCGTGTGTATGTAAATGGTTACAACCAGGTTTTTTTTAAGGTTTGGTTTAAGGGAACACCAAGAAATTTTTTGAGGCCGCTATTTTTAGCAGAACGTACCAATTAATTCCTAAACGTATTGTTTATTACAATATTGGCAGTCAAAGTGCACAACTACTACCACTGTATTTACAAAAATTTCAACACAAATTTTTCAACTTCATTAAACAGCTGTTGTTCATCAACGAAGCATCGGTTTCTTACTCGTCACCTGCAGTTTCTAGGGTCTTTAGTGCTCGCTGTGTCACTCTCCGTTTATTATTTGCTTTTATCCATTTCAATCACAAATTTCATGAGCAATCCCAAGCGTGGCCTCATTGAGCTGCTCTGGACCTATTCTCGTCGCCATGGGGGCTTTGGTGCGGTTAGCCCCTAAACAAAGCTCCCAGCCCCCCAAATTGAAATATGAAATACTATTCAGCAGTGGAGTTTTTGTCAATTTTCAGAATGTCAAGCCCCGCTGCACAAACGCAAAGCCCCTCTATTGAAGACTTTCTGGACCGTTCACTGAAACATTTATGAGAGCATTCAGAGTTACATCAAACAGCTCGTTGCATTGCTTGGTTTTAACACGACACAGAGTTGAAAATCCTTGCTCTAGCCAGGTTGTGGCAAGTGGAATGTACGGCACATTGTAGCAATATCGGTTGTCTCGTGTCGTCCACCATACTAGCCCAGCATCGGCTCTGCTTGACATCAGAAAAATTGCGATTACTCAAATGTTCCAAGATCAGCAAAATAAACTCGGTTACTGCCACAGAACTGTTATGGTGGAGGACGAAAAGCCGATCATTATGGCCAATGCGGACCATCAAGGTTTGCAACGAAGCTATTTTTCGATTCGTTATCTCTTCTTTCAAAACCCAATAAATCAGATATACGCGCTCAGCTACCGTGTTAACGTTATCTGAAATGCGATCCCGATAAATAGCATAAAATAGTGAAATGCGTTGAGTTTTTCTAGGCTATTGGCTTTTTGGAGTTAATCAGAGCTGAGATGATTATCCAGGCGGTATGGGCGTGGAGGCCTGGCAGGCTCCGAAAGGTAAATACAGTATCACCATTCTTTCCTAGGCCGGTCGTAACTGCTAGATGCTTTGATCATAGCAAACATATCATTCAGCATGCAGAGTGAACACATTCATTTGTGGGGATTCATCAAAACCTTTCAGCTTAATCCATGATTAAAAAGTCTGATTGATAGATGCTTATGACTGACTGTTAGCTGAAGCTGACGATGCTTTTGAGATTCTAACAGTTGAATGCTGTACTTCCTGCACAACAGAATCGATGAAACCTTTGCATTTACTGCTGCTGGCGTTTGCTCTTTCTGGCTGGCTAACAGCAAGTAATGTTAGTTTAGGCTGACTACAAAAATACTGCTTTATATTTGGATGGCTAGCTTTACGTTTTTGCTGTGACATTATCTTCTGAAAATACCCACACTAGAAAGTAAATGTATAAAATCTGGAAAAGGTTTGGCTTGGTGAAAACGTTTGACACCGTGGAAAAGACTTGGCTTGCTAAAAGCCCCAGAATCAGAGAGAAAAAAGTCCATGGAATCAGAGAAAATTGTTAGCGGGTCCCTAGAACCAGAGAAAATCGGGTTCGTACTGGGTACCTGATATTTTCCTTAAAAAAAACTGCATAACGTAATTGTTTGTCTTGTAAAAGCTGTCAAATTAATGGTTGGATTGCATGGGATTTCAGAGATGATTATGATGAAAACGAGGCTACTGTCTCTACAGCACTTAGTGTGAGGCGAATCGGTTTTGGACGTTAATTGAAGCAACAATTCAACTCAGCTAAAACGTTTCGTGGTTGTCCAGGTTTAATGTGGAAGTACCAATTTTATGGGCCCGCACAGGAAATTTATGGGTCCATTTTGAACTCGCCTTAAAAAAACCCTGGTTACAACTACATGAAAAGAATGTAAAAGAAATAACAGGAAATAAGAAATGCACTGAATTTGCAAAAAAACTGCAAAATCAGTGCATTTTTTGCTTGTGGTAAGCTCGATTCTCCGTCCGTAGTAAAGAAAAGTCCTTCCGCAATGCTTGATGTGAGTCGCGAGGAGAGTGATCTGTTCCAGCATGATGTAAATATTAAGGAAAAACATGAGGGAGAGAGAGCAGAAGACAGCAAATGTTAGCGGTATGAAACTTGGAGTTGGTAAAGATTTTCCTTACGCCGCTAATCTGGAGGGAATAACTGTAGAGGACCATGAATAAAATTATTTTGCTGTTTGGGAGCTGTCCTCATTTTCTGAGGATCCAGCCGAATGGAAAAACATTAGTGCAGACCTACGCAGGTACTTTGCAGAGAAGCTTGAACAAGATCTAGGCTCACTAAATTTTAGAATCTCGGACAGGACCAACAATGATGGCAGGACAAGATACTTCAATAAATCAAAAAATTTTTAGGACACTTATCAATGGGGAGCGGGTGAGGCAAAAGTGACTTATGTATTCTGAGTCGACCGGGTTATTTTTCCTGTGTTTATAAGCTTTTTTCCTCCTGTCCTGTATCATTAACGATCGGATTCAACGACTGGAAAAATATCCATCATCTGTCTGAGCACGAAGGCAGCACTACACACAAAGAATGCATCTCCGCATTGTGTATGTTCATTGGACAAACTGAGCGACTTGATAAAAGTTTGGCTGCCCAGATAGAAAATGAACAAGATTACTGGAGAAACGTATTGCGCAGAGTTGTTAAGAGGGGCATACTTTAACACTTTTAAAACAAGCGACCAAATAGGTCACACCTGCGTGGGGTCCCAAAAACTAAGATGGCCTAGGGACGGCGCTCTCTAAATCCGGCCCTGTATACAATGTCATACATCTGAATGCAACATATTTCAGGCTATATTTTACGACTGACAGGTAGCTGGAGGCTATGAAAAATATATTCTTCTCCATTTGTTTCACCGCTGTAATGGACATGCGCTGCTTATGCTGTTTGCGAAACAGTTTTCATTTTTTAGAAACCACCAACGCCACGTTACGTTTGCAATTTGGAATGTATCGAGTTTACGTGCAGGTATCCGACGTATGACTTCCTACATATCTGCCCTAATTTCCATTTGTTTGTCAAAGCAAAAAAACTTTGCCGAATCGTATTTTTGTCCAATAATTCTCTATTTTCTATTTCTGTTGTAGAAATTATCCTAACTTTATAATTAAAACTTATTCTCAATGTATCTTTATCCAATTGACGAGTATGTTGCCTTAATTACAAAATTTGGAATAGATTTTGAACAGTTTACAAAGCTTGAAACATAGTTTTCTCAATATCTACCCACATTTGCCCATGTCGTAATTACTTTTTTGCTGGTGGACCGCCTCCTCGTAACATACGCCTAGTTGTTTCTGATTTTTCAGAAAATTTTGGGCGGGCTTTTCGAATGTACTTTACCAAAATAACTATTTGCAAAAGTTTGCTTCAGACTTGTGAAATCTCCACTAGGCCCATCGATTATATTTATCGCGTTAACCGGTGGTTGTGTACTTGGAGTCACATTCATCCTGACTATGTTTATTAATGGGTGCCAACAAGATTTCGAAGCGCCACTAAATTTTTCGAATGAATCCAAGTAGGCCTACTCTACTAAAAAGAAATTTGGGAAAATATCTCAGTTTTGAAAAAAGCATTAGCGAATTTTTGTGTGTGATAATATTGCTCCTCAATGCTTGAAAGACTCCATTCATGAACATACAAACGACCAAACCGTATACTCCTTGAAACAGGGGTTCCCAAACCTTCCTCTGACCATGTATCCCTTCAGCATTTCCACAGATGAGCATGTACGCCTAAAATTGCTTTCTATGGCATAGTTCGACTTTTCCCCAAATATTTTATCATGTCTAATTATAGATATATTTAACAATAAGCATTTAACGAATTTGAAAACAGCATTCACTGATATATGTATATTTGGAAATAAATAATGTATAAATATACTTTTCCCTTCTATTGCTAACCGTAAAATGTACACCTTCAGGTAGGCAAATATACCCGTAGGGGCACATGTACCCAAGGTTGGGAAGCCCTGCCTTAACAATTATAATTGTTAGTGCAGCTTGAGGCGAGCATAGCTTCCTAGAATTTTAGGACTACATCCTTGGGCTATAAACTATTGTGCTTTTACGAAGGTGACTCTGCTACTACCCAAAATCGAAGACGGAAACAATTTTGGCGTATCTGTGCAAGAAGAAACACTAGAAGAGATTAAGAGTGTGGAATGTGATGCTACCAACTTTCTTGGCCAGATCTACGCGTATTTTGCCAACAGAGCTAAAGTAATGTAGATAGATAATAAATATGATTTATGTAACTCGTCTGCAAGAGAAATAAGTTTTAAGAAAGAATCGTTGTACCTTAAATTATAGTCGGAAAGGCTTAAAAAAGTGAGTTACACAAATAATACAATGTTTTTCAGTTTTCAATGGACAAAATCATTTTGGAGCCGGAGCCAAAAATTTTTAGATGTTTGGGCCGGAGCTTGAGCCAAAAACTTTAGATGCCTGGAGCCAGATCCGGAGCCTGAAATTTGAGTGCCGGCTCCGCAGCCCTGGTAGGAAATACTGCAGACCACCTAGATATTATTTAACAACTGACGTGACAAAGCAGCGCCGCAGCCCGCCGAATAGTATTTCAGAGACATGCTGCTCGAGGCGCAGCAGTCGACAACCGCTGCCTTCGCTCATTGTCCAGCGAATTTGAAGGCAGACAAAGACACCCAAGCCACTCGCTCATTTCGCCAAATTATTATTTGCATTTCGAAACTACCTCAATATCTCCGATACACTGTTGAATGTGTCGTAACAGCTTGGGACACCAGGTGGAGCGAAGAGTTTTCTGAGAGGGGCCCAAATTTTTTAAACTATGTCCAATAGTTTCAAACCATGTCCAACACATTCTTTCAGGGGGGGGGCGAAAAAAATTTAAGGGGGCTTCGCCCCCTGGGTACGGGCCTGGTCGTAAGAAACAACGCTACACATGGTTTGGAAGCACCGGTGTCCTTTCATGCTTCACGTTAACTGGTTTACCTTTTTTAAGGAAGCAGTTGCAAAATAGTGCCTTGTTAAAGTAGCTCAGGTACGACCGTGCGACTTAGTGCTTCTCTATCATAATCATTAATAGCATCATAACAAGTTTTATTGTCGGGTAATAGAATTCGGCATCGGCTAGCATGACCGCCAAACAGGCGTGCGTACTGAACTACTTCAAAAAATCAGACAGCAAGAACCAGCGAGCCGTCAGATTAGAGAAGAAATTTAAAAAAAGCATGAGGTTAAAAGTGATGATTATGGTAAAAGGACCAGCAACTTGAACGTCAGATGCTGCAAATCTAGAGAATGCAACAGAGGTATCGGCGTATCGCAATGGAACACGGGTTTATTTGTTGATATTGAAACGAATGATGACGAGAAGCAAGCTCTTTCGACGAGAAGTTGGTTTCCTGGTAAACAGCACGTGTTTCCAGACATAGGTCAGGGCAAGACAAAACATTCTTTCAGAAGAGAAAACTTGGAAATGTATAACAGCTCGTGCTTAAGTTGGAGTCACCGAAGCCAGGGAGCTTTCTTTTAAAATTGCGTTATAACAGCATGTGGTGTGCACGGCGTTGATTATGACATACGAATGCAAAGACATTTTGAAAGCGCCAGTAACTTTTTTTAGTTGATAGGTAAAACAACAAGTTGCAATCATTTTGCACCCCCGAAAATTTTAGCTGGTTGCGGCCATGAACTACTACGCTAAACGTTTTACGTGCCTGCACGGTTGACGCAATTACATGCTCATCAGGTTTATGTCAATATTTTCGGGCTTATTATTGCAGGCGTTTATCCCCTTGCAAACTTTACTGAAATTTTATGTTTTTTCTTAACTTCCTGTTTTTTATTGCGAAATCTACTGTTACAAGATATTATTGAGTAGTTAGTTTCTTCAAATTACTGCATCATTAAGTGCAGTAATCGTCTTTAGTGTGCTCGTTCCTTTTCAAACCTAACGCTAAAAATTTCGGGATTGTATTATTACGCAACCCTCTTGTTTTCATTTTTGACAGGTCGCCTCTAAATTGTTGAAGAACCCAGAAGTTAAAGATTACCAGCGATACCTTGCTGAAGAGGATGAAAAACAATTTGTCAACTTGAGACTCATGACAGTCGAACTTAGAAATTCGTACTCTACTATCCAGGACCTGTTTTTAAAGAACATGGACAAAATCAAAGCACCTAAGGGCAGTGGATTTTCAAGCATGTATTGAATATACGATTGACAAAAGCTTGTTTCTGAGCGATGAAAAAAGCTGTTCCAGGACTATATAGCGGAAGCAGCACCATTTGCCCTTCGCATCCCTTTTACAAACTTTTGTGGTTGCATTGAAAAGAGCAGCAGCTTGAATTTTAACAATAAATGAGATAATTTAATAGGACCATGACTTACGCTGGCGTGCCGGTTCAGTAATTTATCTTGAACGTATTGGATTCAAACAGAACCTTTGCTCAAAATGACTACAGTGTCAAATCCAATAACAGGTATGCAGAAATTGACACTCAGCAAAATAAAAATCGTGTTTACCCTCCATTAAGCTAGACTAAAACTTTCAAGGACATATATAGCATGAGCTTGCTCGTGAGCAAAAGACCGAATTAGGCTTTGTACATTTCTATTTATGTGCAGATAAATTTTTCTTTGTCCCACTGGTTAATTATCTCCTTACAAGATTAATCTTGAGACAGCTCATCTGATCGAAAATGTCGTAAATGAATGGTATTTAACCACAAATATGCTGGAAGTGTCAAAACTTGGGAGAGTTTAAAGTGTTGGTATTTCTAAGGCATTTTTTATCCTTTTGTTCGTGTACCACATTTTTCTGAGACATGCCTCAATTTGGCTTCATGAAACTTTACAACATTCGAGTACTGCTGAACCGTACAAACGGCTGAAACTTTCAAAGTCATAAGAGAAATGTTGACATGCTGGTTGTTACTAAGAAGTTTGTGGCCATGTCGGCCACCCTGCCCTACAGCTGCCACCAGCGGTGATTGTGATTAAACAGGCTCCAACAAATCGTGCTTTAAAACACAACGGTGCAGCTCTGGTTAATTTTATGGTGTGTTGTCAAAAGATTTTGTCCCATCAAAATTCTGTCATTAAGATTCATGAGGATTTTTGCAGATGAAAGCTTTTTGCCTAGATTTTGCTTTTTCTTTCATTAATTGCTAAAATTCGAATGTATTACTGCAATTGGGAATGTCACAATACAACAGTTTGAGTGTTTAATCGTGACCTAAAATTCAAAGTGGGGATAGCTTCATGCGAAACGATTAGATTCTTAACTCTACGACAGTTAATGATTTCCATGATTCAAAGGTCTTGACGTCAAATCCGTGACGTCACAGTCATATGCAATTTTCAAGCGGGTCTATAAACAACCATATGCTGGGCTCGAGTCAGCTTTCTCGAGTTGCCAGACGTCCATTCTATTTGAATACGATGCAGGTGTATACTCAAAAGCACTAGTGTTTCTGTATGCTTTCGAGGAATCAGTCGACTGCCATCTGCTTTCGTCTTTTTGCGATGATTCAAACTTGCACATA
>JGI24158J21664_10008477_pt1 | contig 13679 bp, 11 predicted proteins | sample Ectturendosymbi3_FD_21664 | JGI IMG/M metagenome (IMG submission 21664) | reverse complement strand
CTCACAGTTGCTATGATTGATAAAAGTGGTTTTAACTTATGTCATCATAAGAACTCTTTGCCTTCTACATTAATACTGTACAGGCTATGTGAAAACCTATTAGAATGCTAAATAAATGTGTCAGACATCACATACAGCTCTAAAATGACATGAGTTTTTTTTTTTTTATTGCTTGATTTAAATCACTGATTTTAATCAAATGATTTAAATCAGTCAACCCTGATTGAAGCATGGCAATTTAAAAAAAAGATTGAAGCATGGCAATAGTCTAGAATAGATTGCTGAACCTTGCTTCGATGCTGGTTTAACTTAAATGCATCGTAAAACAGAACTATTTGCTGTTGAAATCCTGTGAAAAAGATATATAAGACGCGTGTAAAATGGACTGCAGATTTTGCCTTGATGTGGCAGAATAACGGTGTTTGTTTTTTTATGACAACTGTTCAGTTGAAACAGTTTTGCTTTAAAGTGCGCCAATCTGATGGCGTACGCACACATGCATATTTTTGTCGTTATAGGACTTAGAGCTTATTCACGCTGACGTGCAGTCCATGGCTACCTGCTGCAAAGACATGACGGATAGATTAGCTGTGAGTTAAGTGTTCATATATTGTGTTTCCTGCTGTTTTTCTGGTTTTAGTCGGACATAAACGCGTCGCTGAAAACGTTTTTCACTACATATTTGCAAGGATTCTTCTCGTTCATTCTTTCGCAAAGTTGTTGGTTTGGCGAACGATTGCAGATGAAACAATCTGTTTTAGTTGCATTTTTCATTGGATTTTGCGATTACTTAAAAAAATGAACTTTGAGGCATTTTAGTGACTGACGACAAAGCAAGCGCATGAGCAAGGTGTAAACCAAGCGAAATATTTTTATGTAGACCCAGTAAAAACGTAACGCGGCCTTTCAAAACTTCGAAGCACCTTTCCCGCATACTCTGTAGCAGACACACGTTGACGCTCTTCGCGAAGCTAACTTTGATTTCTCTTCATCGGGCGCGCGCCAGGCTGTGCTGCTGAGCGACCAAAACACTCTTTGTTTTTCTATTTACAAAGTTTCACTTTTTTGATGCTGTAGTTTATTAAGCCAGGGTTTTTTTAAGGTGTTTTGGGGACCCGATTCGCGTCCCCAGAATCAGCGAAAATTATCACCGGGTCCCCAGAATCAGAGAAAATCGGGTCCCTACAAGTCTATACCGGGTACCCAACATTTTCCTTAAAAAAAACTGATTAAGCTGTTTTCTTCTTAGAGAAACGAGGCTTAGAACTGTACTTCTTGTACGCGTCGCACGTTACTTCCCATGAGCGCACATGATGTCAGACAGAGATCACAATTATTCTAAGTTAAAGTGCTGAAAACTGGGCAGGCGACCAAGGAAGAGACACAAGAGCTGATCACAAAAACCAGCAAACTGAAAGCGGAAGAGCAAAAGCTGCAACTTCATTCCGAACTGGCCGGAGCCTTCCTGGAACGGTTCCAGCTGAAACCTGAAGAAGCGAAAATTTTCAGAAGTGCCAAAGACGGTCAACTAGACCCTGTAAGTGTGCGAGCAGAATAATGTATGNGCTGCCCTTTNGCAGCGAGTGGTTTAGCTTTCCGGGAATCGAATATTTAGCAGTTACTTTATAGGCTCTGAAGCAANGTTGGACAATTTGTATGATTTGTAGGCTAGCTTAATCTAAAGTTTTCGTGGGAACTGAAAGAAACATATAAGAATGCATTGCTGTATTGGTATACTTTGGACAAATTCAAACGTTCGCTCCTTCGAAACATATGAAAGGCTCCAGCGTGTGTTGAGAAAACTGCTCTCAAAAGCTGCACTTTTTAATGCAAAAGTGCCTTTCGCTTATTTTTGAGTTGGAAAGAGGAAATTTCACCACTGTTCTCTCTGGAAAATTCCATCCGACAGATATTGATACGTATAGTTTGTTCTACCATAGTTGGTTGTTTCTGTCAGGTTTTACTCATTTGCGGCTGTTTTCCGCAGGGTTTTTTCAAAGTTCTGGAGAAAGTGCAGAGAATCCACGTTGATGTAAAAGTACTTCTTAGAACCAATCAACAGACAGCTGGGTAAGAACCTGTAGATGTGTTCAGTCAAAAAAGGTTGTCGTGTAGTTTCTTCTTAGCGCCGTATTTCATTCCTTCTAAATATGAATCAAAATGACATCATTTTTTGCTTGTGAAATGTTTTTTCTTTGATATCAGCCCTATTTTCAATTTCCGATGTTCTTCCTCATCTATTGTTTTTCCTTTTCTAACATTAAAAGCATCCCTTTTTCTACGAGTGTTTTTCTCTTCAGACTCGAGATAATGGAGCAGATGGCGCTACAGCAAGAGTCGGCCTACGAACGACTTTACAGATGGACGCAGTCTCAGTGTCGCATGATGACGTCCGATTCGCTTGACGTCACGCCCACGCAACAGCAAGCGATGAGAGCGCTACAAAACCGCCCGGTCTTGTTCAGGTTGCGATCAGAAGTTTGTTTTTTTTTCTTGAAAAAAGACAAGTTATTACATGTGCGTGGCGAAAAACGACATCGCTGTGTATGTTCAGCAAATGCATATACTGTACTTGCCAAGGCGATCTATGACAGTTTGACACATGTTATAGTTAAAACGAACAAAGTTACCGGCCAATAGCCTTCATTAATCACAATCTCACTTGAAATCTAAATGTTTTTGGCACACAGCGTTAAAAGACAGAAAATATCTTGACTTGTAAAAAAACAGCGTAAATCCTTTATTTTGGAACAGTGGAATGGCGACATTTTGTAATTCAACTTTTTCAACTTTAAAACCGGGTATTTAGTTCTGTTAATAAAACAAAATGCGAACACTGGTGTCAGACAAAAGTGTTTGTCGCTTCAGGTTCAAATTAAATAACCCCTTTCCTTATGAGGGGTAAACGACGATCGTACCCCGAAAGTTTCTTCTGCATGGACAGGTGTCAACTTGCATTGAACCCGCACTCAAACGTCGCGCTTCGGGCGGATTTGAGTAAATTAATCGATTTGCCAAATTTTTGTGTGTCTGTGCAAGATAACAAACACCTGCAAAAAAAGAGAATGCAAGAAATTGTTTGAATTTGTAATGCAACACATCCATCGTCATTTTATGTTGCTGCGTATTTATTCGCTGAAAGCCGCTGCTTTTAGTAAAATACGCATAATTTTTGAAATTTTGCCGTTCGTAAAATATTTCAAAGTGCCGTTCAACGCCGAACCGCGCAAATCCAAGACTCCCCCCATTATCGCAGCTACACGTTGGACGAGTACGTCACGGCGCGTCGCGGCGCCGCCGTGCGCGGCTTCATCGACGCTTTGACGCGGGGAATCCCTAGCGCATCGCCGCCCGGAAGTCCGACGCTGGACGCGGAGCGGACCATGTCCGGCCCGAGGCCGATCGAGCTCCACGCGCACGACCCCCTGAGATACGTGGGCGACATGTTGGCCTGGCTCCACCAAGCGGCCGCCTCGGAAAAGGAGTATCTCGATCAACTGCTGAGCGAATGCGAGAAACGTGAGTTTCGGTTTTCGGTGGTTTTGCGTTTGTTTTGTCACTAAGCTTTTGCAAAAACGTTTGTTTCGTCACTTAGCTTTTACAAAAACGCTTATGTTGTCACTATGCTTTTACAAAAATGTTTTTTGCCACCAGGCTTTTACGAAATGACCAAAAACACAAAATAAACAAACGAAAGAAAACTTTAAATGAGGTTTCTAAGCCTGTTAACTTATTTTCAAATGGCAGTGATATTGCAGTGTTGCTACGCAAAGAACCCAACATTTGAAAAACAAATATCTGTTGCAAAATTATGCCGGATTTCGTAAATTCTCTTCTGTTGCCTGTTTTTTTTTTAACTTCAGTGACGGTTTATACCTACCATTGGTTTCTGGTCGTTTTCGTTTAAATCATCCACAAATCTACAAATCACAAAACGATTTCCACTTCATTGTCAAAATCATAACTGTTAGTTCGGTTGCCGTTTGTTGGCAGAAAATCGCACTTTTGGTTACGACTATTGTTGGGCGACAACTATGCCGCAGATGTGTACACGGATCGGACTATCCTGATTTCGGATCAGGATTTTACAGATTTTTTCCGTTTCCGATCGGATATGAATACCGATTTTTGGGTTTGGATCGGATCATGCTAAATTTCTGAAATAGCGGCAATTTTAATCGCGTGTTACTTTCACATTTTTTCCTCAGCTAAACTTGTTTTCAGGCTTTTACTAAACTACTAGTCTTAGAATAATGCAACACTGGGAAGTGTGTTTCGGATTTTACACCTGTTCGAGTTTGGAAAATTTTTTTGGATTTGGTTTAAGGCAGTGATCGGCAAACATTCGTTATGGTGGCCCAAACCACTCTTTTAGTCGTAATCAACCATGCCTATCTTTGAAGGCCCAATTTCAAACTTACGCTGTATTCAGTTNCCTGTTACATNACAATGACATGTTAATGTCATATACCGTATAATAAGAAAAACAGTGCGTTGTTAACGTCAAACAATCAATGTTTCATAGTTGTTACAGTACCCTATGTTTCAGCCCACACAAACACCGTAGGAATAAAACAGTGCTAAAACGCCCTACAGTTTGCCGACCATTAGGTTAAGGATTTGATACAGGAAAACTATTTCGGATATGGATCTTGAAAATCTGCGAACCGTACACCTCCGCTATGCAACATCGTGAAATTAAGCTTCATCGATCAGAAGAATGAAATTCAAACCAGGAGATGAAGTTCCGTCGTAGTTCTCACAGTTTTCCACAAACCCTAAATTCATGTAATTTAAACTACATTCGCCAAAAAAATTTCGAAGACCTAAACACGCTACTGAAGCTGTCAATACGCTTTTCAGCGGCGAACGGCGCGGCCACCGACACACTCGCGCGCGTGTTGGAAGGCGTCTGCCGCCCGCTGAAAGTCCGCGTCGAACAGGTGCTGGTGTCGGAGCCGGGCACTTTGATCTTGTACAAGTTGACCACGCTGCTCAAGTTCTACCACAGCACGATCAGGTAAAAGTCTTCGGCCTTCATCAGTTTGCGTCAGGATTGTCGACAGACAGCCAAGCTAGTGTTGCTCTTTGGTAATTAGCTCGTAGTGTAATAAGCTATTCGTAGTCGGTCGTCAACTTCGCCTTGTTGCTTTTATCAGCAGCATATTGCTAGTTCCGCATAGTGTGCCTTTAATGATTTGATGAGCAGTCGTTGAGCTCAAAATTGCGTCCTAAGGCTTCCGGAGCTGTTGCACTTTTTCTGCAAGATATTGCGCTATAAATAAATCCAGAAGAAATACTGTAGTAGCATCTTTATAGGTGTGATTTGTATTTTCAAAAAACACTGGTTTCAATTCAGTATTATGACGTCACCGTGTATCTGGACGTCGCGTACGATCAAAGCGTAGACCTATCCTGGTGATTTGGACAGAGCCGCTTTCAATTTTTGTTGCTGTTTTTGAAACTGCAGAGATATAACCGGCCAGTCGAGTGAAAGCTCATCTCTTCTGCAAACCATCGACGACATGTTCACTCTGTGTCGCAAACTCTTCTTCAACAACATCCAGTACCTCGCCAGCAAACTGCTGGACAAGGTACAGCGAAGGAGTGCAAAGTTTCATTTCCGATCGCTTTTTGAATGTTGTTTTTTCTGTTCAAGATTAGGCTTCTGATTATTATGATAATAATTATCATCATCAATTAATAATTATTTGTCAATTAACGACAAATATTACTTGTGCTTCTTGCTGTAACGATGTTTTCAGCTTTATCGTTTGATTTGGAACTCAAAAGAGTATGATGCATGCGACTTACGAACGCTCAAGTCTCTTATGCAATTCGATTTATATCTTTGTCTAAGTCAGCTGGTAACCCCGGTGCGCTTCCATTAAAATTTAACCGCACTCATGCATGACGATATCAGAAGAATGACTTCGCTGACTGTGCCTGGAAAATTACTGTAATAGACAAATCCCATGATGTCATCAGCGTAACCCGTCGTCCGTGTTCGCAACACAAGTATTTTGATTTGCACGCGTGGGGTTAGTGCGGGAAGCTGGATCGAGGAGTGGGGAAGAAATGTTAATACTTTGTTGATGCAAATCCTCTGAGAGAGGGGTAGCGAGTATCCTGTAGTCTCCTGGGAAGAGAATCTGGATGAACATATTGTCTGTTCGGGTTGCTTTAGAAAAACTCCACTCTTTTGCAAACCAGGGGGCTTGCTGTAGTTTGCGGAAGTAGAACGGAGTCACCGCTCTACGTTCTTTTCATAATCATTTAGTAGAAGTTCATTATTGTATTTGCGTTGTAGATGTGAACGACATTTTTGTAGACGTTTCGGTAATTGCTGCAACCAATATAAACGACATTTATTGGAAATGTACTGATGATGGTAGCAGGAGTTAGCGAAGCGTCTACAAAAAATGTTCACACCTATTGCTTTGACCGTTATTTTCATTATCAAGCAATTCAGCACTTCTACTTCGCGTATTGGTCTTCTGTTTAGAAAATAGTAGAGTAGGTGCAGTGCAAGTGGCTTTTTCTTCAAAAAGCATAAACTTCGGAAACAACCAACTTTTTTAGTTAAAAGGAACTTTGAGAAACAGTAAATCAATAAATGAATCAGGTTAATTTTCTTTTCAAATGTCCCCACATTTCCGCGCAACCATTCACATGCCGATGCACTGAATCATTATGTCATCAGTTCAAAAAGGCTCGCGTCATTAACGGTATTTGTTTCAGGTTGAACTCCCTCCCAGTGACCTTTCACCTCCGCGCACAATGATAGAGACGCTCGCACTCCTCCGCGCCATCTTCGACTCGCACGACTCGTCAATCTTGCCAGCCAGCGAGAGACACACCGACCTGATACAGGTTCCGTGGCTTTTGTTGACGGATTCTGCTTTTAACTCGACCCTACTCATTTGTCCGTGGACTAACTCGACACTACTCGTTTGTCAGTGGACTAGCTCGACACTACTCGTTTGTCAGTGGACTAGCTCGACACTACTCGTTTGTCAGTGGACTAACTCGAAACTACTCGTTTGTCCGTCGANTAACTCGACACTACTCGTTTGTCCGTCGACTGATTAGACACTACTCGTTTGTCCGTCGACTGATTAGACACTACTCGTTTGTCCGTCGACTGATTAGACACAACCCGTTTGTCCGTCGACACTACTCGTTTGTCGGTCAGCTAACTGGACACTTCTCGTTTGTCCGTCGGCTAACTCGACACTTCTCGTTTGTCCGTCGACTAACTCGATACTACTCGTTTGTCCGTCGGCTAACTCGACACTACTCATTTGTCCGTGGACTAACTCGACACTACTCGTTTGTCCGTTGGCTAACTGGACACTACTCGTTTGTCCGTCGGCTAACTGGACACTACTCGTTTGTCCGTCGGCTAACTGGACACTACTCGTTTGTCCGTCGGCTAACTGGACACTACTCGTTTGTCCGTCAACTAACTGGACACTACTCGTTTGTCCGTCGACTAACTCGAAACTACTCGTTTGTCCGTCGACTAACTCGATACTACTCCTCTGTCTGTCAACTGATCAAACGCAAAAGCAGTGACGCAAAAACCCACCCTCTGAAATTCATATCACTCCAAATTTGAGGATAAAAATATCGAAACTCAAGCAAGCGCAAAAATATCGAGCTTTCGCAAAACTGTCCGCTTCAGTGTCTGACACTCCGACCTTAAAGAAGAACTCTGATTTCTTTCCAGATCATGAACCAGATCCTGGACCCCCTGTTGCAAATGTGCGCCATGTCAGCCAGCCAACTGCAGCCCGCCGACATGGCCGCCTACGTCATCAACTGTATGCACTCGATCAAGTTCATGCTGTCGCTTTACGAGTTCACCGATAAGAGGTTACGTCGTCCGTGTTTTCGTCTTGCTCTGTTGCGGTTTCAGCAAACTTTGCCAGAAAGAAATGCATACAAACGTGGTTTTGCAACGTGCTTTCCTCCCTCCCAATCTCGCTTTTTTACGTCGCATATCTCTTTTTAACGCCATATATCGAGGGCAACCAACTTTTTGACCTAAAAACTTAGATCTTGACCTATCAATTTCCTGCGTTTGCAAGTGAAACGCAGAATACAAAGCATATGCTGGAAGTCAAACCGCGCGTAGGTTAAAAATATTTTTTCCTTTAAAATGAAACAAAAATCAAAAGTGTGAACGAACCAACGAAAATAGAGATAACAAACAATAGACGAAAATCAATTCAAATGCACAAAAGAAAATATCCAGTGTCAATAAATCTGCTGAAGTCACTGAGAAGGTCCTGCAATGTTATACTTCAACAACAAGTACTACCACACCTAGTGTACTTTCGGTCGTCCAGCAGTGGACAAAACAACAAAATGACGTCAGAAGTCGCAATAAATCCATTGTTATGTGAGAATTGCAACCAAACTTGCAACAGCATGTCAATAGCTGTTACAGTAGCTTTAATGAAATATCCATAAAGAGAAAAAACTGTGTTGCAAGAAATTTCGACCTATCGATAAATTTTGACCTAATTCCTTTGGAATCGCACATGGTATCAGCGTGAAATTTGGTTTGTGGACGTTTCATTAAGTTTTAAAAAGGCAGAAAGTTTTTGACTTTTGGTTGCCCTACATGCACGGCTTTTTAAGGTGTTTTAGGGACCCGATTCGGGTCCCTAGAAGTAGCGAAAATTATCATCTGGTACCTAGAATCAGAGAAAATCGGGTCCCTAGAATCAGATAAATCGGGTCCCTACAGGTCCATACTAAGCACCTAACCTTCTCAAGAAAACCTGCCTACATTAATCTTTTTACCGCACGTATCTCAACTTTCTACTTCGAATCAATCTCAAGCGTTGCTTCGTGTGGGTACGCTCTAGCGGCACCTAACGGTATTCCAAACAAAGCCGTTGCTGAAAAATCCATCGCGCCCAGTCAGAACGGCTGAGCAGTTACGTAACAACAGCTTTTGTGACACACACGATTCATGTTTTCCTTCTTGCAGGATCGAAATGCTGACAGCTCAGATCGACGCCCACCTCGACACACTCATCAACGAACAGGTTCGCTTTTTTAGTTTCTTGTGCAAGTTTTTGAGACTAAGTTTTTTAATGAGGCAACTAAAATTTGGACCAAGGCGCGACAGGCATGCCAGATATCAACAGGAAGCTGAACTTTGATACTCGTTATCACCCCCTAAAGAAAACGTGTTGTTTTTGACGTTGTTTCCCAAAAAGCTGTATTTGTATTTGATGGTTTCTGAATTTTTTCCGCCCAAATAGCTTTTCGTTGTCCTTTAACGCTTCTGGGACAATTGTCAGCCGTTCTGGATGTTTCCGGGCTCGCTCCTGCGGTCGATTCTCTTTGTTTCAATCAGATCCTGTCATTTCAACCAAATCATCGGACACCCGTCCCGTCTTGGGATTATCCCAAGTTATTGGTTCGTCAGATACTGCGTTCGAAATTTTCAGGCGCAATTTCAACACTCGCGTAAATAGCCTCCACAAAGAATGCTATTTGAATAAGATCCCGGGACGAACACGGCGTAGTGTTACGTGAAATCGATTTCTTATCAAAAACTTGCTGATGGATGCAAGCTTACAGAAAACCTAGAGCTTTTAATAGAAACGTGTGCATTGTCTTATTTCAAAGAAATAAACAGAAAAAGTTAGCTTTCAGCAAGTCTAGAGCTTTTAATTGCAATTCAATACTTAATTTTTATAGCCAGACTGCTTTGTTTTCATGCCTGTCATGCTTGAACGATTTCCAGGCGGCCGCCGTTCTGACGCGAGGTGGTGTCGGCGTCGTCTACAAAGCCATGTTGCGTCACGAGCACGACACGTCACCGTTGTCAAAGCAACCCGGCCTGGATCGGGCGACTGTGCTGGCCTCGTTTCAACGATTCGACGTCGTCATTCACTCGCCTGACGAGTACGTCCTCCCACAGGTAAAGATGCACCTGCGCGTTTACTCAACTACCGATGTCGCCAAGAACATTAGGGGTGGGTTTGAACGTGAGTGCGTGTGGCCAGGGCCTCGGGTAAATTTTTTACCTGGGAGGTGCGAAGGCCGATGCCGCGCCCCCTCGCTTCTGAGGCCCTCGAGGAAACTTTTGCAGTAATCGGGATGAAAAGATAAGACAGCTGCCGCGCTAAAATTTTGAAATAGATTTATTGTCATACGTGCAAGTGGCTTACACTCTCGTAGGCCCTACGTGTGGCGCAGAAAGGAACGTTTTCAGGCCTGAGAAAGACTCTCTCCTAAAGGCCAATGCGCTGAGGAGGTCGCAGAGTCCTTCGTTTTCTTCAGTGCATGTATTTTTCCGCCAAAGTGGTGATTCCTTATTCGATGTTAGCCTGCGTATGGTGTCTGTACAAATCATCGAAAGGAGTTAATTTGCTCTTTAAACGAAGAACGACAATGAGCGATTTGACCAGGGTTGCTGAGTCGCAAGGAGTCGGAGGTTTTTCGGCGGAGTCGGATTTTTCCTCCGACTCCGGAAGTCCAATTGGATCATTTTTTTACATCACACTCCTAGCTAAGTCGGGAATTCCTGTTGAAATGGTACAATTTCTTTTGAAACTTTTAGTGAAACAGAGAATTCTTGCTGTGTACCACGGTTTCCGCTGAATGCTAGTTGCTGCAAAATTGTGGACAGTCAAACTTCATTCTTGTTATGCTAAGGAGTCGGAAATTTTGAAAAGCTCGGAGTCGGACATCTTACCTCCGACTCCGCAACTCAGTAGATCCAAGTTGGGAATCGAACCACCAACCTTTTGCGCAGACGTGTTGATTGCATTCGGTTTGACGAACGCCTTAGCTCACCTAAAGGAACGCAACACCAGCTGTAGCTTGATTCTGGTGTTTATTCTTAGTGGCATTGGACTCTTCTCCATGGCGATTCCTAGCGGTGATTCTCACGTGACATCCATGGTCGGTCATCCGTGACCGCAACAGCACATCGGTAATAATTTGGATTTTGCAATCTCACTCCTTGTTCAGATATCCATGCTCGCCAGCGCCACCCTGAAAGAAGTGGCCACGTCGCGCGCGAACGAGGTCGTGACGTCAGCGTACACGTTCGTCTACGACGCCTTCACGCGATCGAACAATGGCTACGATTCCGAAAACGTTACCGTGAAGACGCCCGATCAGATCAAGCTCCTGCTCTGCTGAAACATATTTAGAGAAAAAAATAAATATTTTGTTTTATTTCTTGCTGCGCGTAGAACGTCGCAATACAAATACTGCCGTATACAGATCGCCGATTCTTGCTTACGCACAGTATGTGGTCAGTCGCACGAAAGCAACAGCGTGCTGCTGTTGCCAAGCAACGAAGTGTTGCCACGCAACGGTAAAGGCAACGGCGATTAGAAGTCACACCTGACTCGTGAATCAACCCTGCCTGGGTCTCTGCTTTAATGAGTTTGTGGAGTATGTTCAAGTTGGATTTCGTAAGTCCCGTCAGGTGGTAGAACGAACCTAACTGCATTTGAAAAAAAGCTACTCATCTGACCCCCGTAACTGGGCACGAAATTTGTCTTTGTCCCTGGAAAGCAAAAACTTATTCTCTTGAACAATCTAATGCACCCGTTGACAACGAAGTGTAAAATTTTGTTTCATTGCGGCAGCAAATTGGAGGATTTAATAAATACACCGTTGAAAAGTCCTGTATCGTCACTTCAACGCAGCATGGTAAAATCCTGCACCATCTCACACAGAATCTAATTTATCTGAATCTGACGGTAGTGTAACATCGAAGATGCACAAATAGACTCATAGCAACTTCTGGTGCTTGGTAAGGTGAGTGGGCCTACTTAGTTTTGTCACAATGTTAGCTTTTGTGTTTTGGATCATAGGCAAAGCCATGGGGGCATGCCCTCCTTCAAATTTTGAGAATAGTCATTTTTTGCTTTGAGAGGCGGTACCCCAAAAAATAGTAAATTTTTGGGCTGGCTACGCTACTGTTTTGGATGAACGCGGATGGTAGACATACAAAGCAAATCTATTAAAATCAAATGACCTTATAAGTTATAGAGAAACGTTTACATCACAAGGTTTCAAAAAGTTTTGATTGCCTTCAAGCGAGGTCCAGAATGGCATTCGAATCCACTTTACTTATTCGTTGGAATGCAGAAATAGCCTACAGTGGGTTATCAGTGAGGTTTAAAAGTAAACAGTCAGCAGAAACAACTTTGGGACTTTTACTGGAGGGGTTGCACTGTTTCCAGTGGGTTCTCAGACAGCATGCAAACGCAAATTATGACGCAAAGATGCCTTGTCAAGTTACTGCAACAAGGCCCCTCCCACTAGTGGTGCAAACCTCTACTACCAGCTAAGGCATTCGCCGTGATTTTATGGTGAATAATTCTTGACAGTTTGTGCACCAGGAGAGATTTTGAACCCGCTAGCGATTGCAAAAAATTAACCAACAGCGTATTTGGTTTTTCATCTGTTTTTGTTGGCTATCAAAAGTCTTTCAACCCTGTGAACAAGTAAAGTTGGTCTTTAGGTGTAGATTGGACGAATTTTTGAAGTTTTTGAAAAAGTGGGTTACACAAAATTTTGAAACATGGGCAAATGTTCGTGAAAGCTGAACAAAGGTGTAAGGACGAGCAGTGGCGTAGCCAGCCCAAATTTTTTGGGGAGGCAAAAATTTTGATCTTAGGCGAGCAACAGTTTTTTGTTTGGGATACCGCCTCTCAAAGCACAAATTGATTCCATATTCTAAAAATTGGGGAGCATGGCCCCCTGGATACGCCAATGTGGCACAGTTTTTCAAACAGGGTTGCGGGAACGCTGTCTTCAAAAATGTTTTTCTGCAAGATATTTGGGGACCTTTTGTGAAAAGTTTCCTAATAAAAATAGTGTGTGGTAGTAGTATCATTGGCCTTTTACGATACAGCTGTGTTGTTGTTTTCATCCACCTACAATGTCATCCTGACGTTGAATTGAATCTCGCAAACACAAAATGACCTGTTCATTCTTCGGCTTGACTGATTGAACCTATTTACAAAGTAGTCATTTTGTACAAGAATGGTTATTGATCGCAGCTCCATTTAAAATCTTTCAAACTATTAAACAGCATGATGAAGTGATGTTGTAGCTGGATGAAAAGAACTTCAAAACAACGATGTTCACGATGAGGGCAGTTGATTAACCTGCAGCAATACACTCACAAAGCTNATACAGTAAATGTGTCTNCAGCCTAAGCCTAACATTCGTTTTATTTATAAGCGCACTTATTTATGTAGGATAAAAATTTCCTATATCCTAACTGTTCACTTTGATCAGTGGCGTAGCCAGCCCAAAATTTTGTTGGGGGCCAAAACATTGGGGGGGAAACAATGTTTGATTTTAGGCGAATAACACTATTTTGTTTAGAAAAACGCCTCTCAAAGCACAAAATGACTATATTTTCTAAAAATTTGGGGGGAATGTCCCCCCTGGCTACGCCTATGACTTTGATTATTTCCACATAATGTTTTTTTAAGCTTATGTCATAGCTGGTGTAGAGACATTCTCCAGCGGTGGCGAGACCACAGGTTGGCGTCTCCAGCTCTCAGTGATCTTGGAAGAAATACGTGTTGTGCACAACCAGCGCTTTCTTTAGTGTCGATGATCATGTCGTGAATAGCAAAAGAGCAAATTTAAGAGTTCCTCAGTGAACAACATACTCT
>JGI24158J21664_10008475_pt1 | contig 13683 bp, 8 predicted proteins | sample Ectturendosymbi3_FD_21664 | JGI IMG/M metagenome (IMG submission 21664) | reverse complement strand
ATATGGCGGTGATATACATTTTATATGTCTTGAAGCTGAAAATTTGGCTAAGAAGCGATTCAGTTTCAAAGTCTTCTTCATTGCGCCATGGTCACTGTTTAGCAACAATAGCATTCATTCTAGATATTTATTTGTGATGTCATGTATTGTAACGGTTCAATTACAATTATGTGGAGCCTTAACCTTCTCATAAATGGTTTCCCTTTGACTTGCCGGCGAGTAAAACATCAGTCTTGTCAAGATATTAGACTCTGACCTACTGTTCATAAGCTCAGTGTTTCAACTTTCATCTGATGTTACTTGCACCCACCCTATCCTGCAGCAAATAATTTGAAATCATTTAACTGCAACGAGAAGAATCAGCAGCAAAATCTAACGTAAGTAGCAAGGTGCTTTTTATTTTGTAAGTGCTAAGGGAATTGACACAGCAATTATCTTACAGATACTGAGATAAAGTGTACAGGGGTGGATATTAACATTTAGGGGCAAGCTCTCAGACAAGGGCCCCAAAACATCGCCATTGCGAATAATAGATATGGGATTACGTAGATAAAAGAGTTAAATTTGTTTCACATTTCAATTTATGAACTGAATTCAAGAGCATAATATACATACGAAAGGAACAAAAATATGTAAAGTTTTGCAGCTGGACACTTGAAAGCTGCCTCCTGTAGAACGTTTTCCCATAATTTTTGCTTTGTTTTGAAAAACGTATGACTTGCTTTAGAGCTTCTTTAAATGTGGCTCTAGAGTGGTACATAACCTTTTTAACTAAACAGTGGTGCAAAGTTCTCAAGAGGGGGGCACGGTATCTCTGGAAAAGAAGGCCCGAGGCGACTGCCTCGTTATCCTTCCTAATATCCATACCTGAGCTTTGAATATTTTTTGTTGGCAAAGCGTATGTGACTAAAATGAAACTAAATTTGAATTTTTTCCCATTAGGGCTTCAAATTCTGCAGACATGTTATTGTATTTGCTAGAAGCCCGTGATGTGTACAAATTTAATTACGTGCAGTGCTAAGCTATCTTTACATGGAGCTAAGCGTGGTCTATAAGTTTTGTAATATGGTGGGTACGATTGTGTTTACAGTTTAATGCCATTTTATATTTCAATGACGTCAGTTAAATTTTGCAAAGTCTCATCAAAAAATTTGAACACAGTAAGTTCAAAGTACAGTAGCTACAAAGGTTTAACGGAATAAGTTGAACATAGCCAAAAGATATTACGGATTATCAAAAATGCAAACATTTTTCGTGAAAGACTCTAGCGTTTACGTTTATCAACTACATACGTGAAATAATCGCTCAAAATTTAATGAAAACGGGATGCACTTCTTTAATGCGCGAAAGTTTTGCAGAAGGCCAACTTCGTCGGAAGTCATTGCCTCAGAGCAAAGTCTCTGCTCGGCTTCGATTGAACGTGCTGTGTGGGTGTACATCCAAAGCGTGTAAATACAGTATAAGTAGCGCAATCGTAATGTCGGCCGCGATGACTTCTTGCTCAACTGCAATAGTGGCTGAAAAAGCATACTGCAGATCGTGCGCTAAGAGCATTGAGATTGAGAGGTTTACTAGTTTTATTTGTCGGAACGCAATTGTTCAGGAGAAAACGCCAGAAACATGCACGTTTCATGGTGCTTTTAAACTCGGTTGATGTTTCACCCCTAGTAAAATGTCTGGCTATGCGCCTGGTTGCCACTGTTAGTATTTACCAAAAGATCTTGTGGTTTGTTTTTTATTTGATCTATGTGTGGTCTTGTGGTTTTTAGTAGCAGTATATTTTATTTCGGAACTGACCGAATTTCAATTGTTTATCACAAATTTTGAGGATAATTATGTCCATTTAAGCCCAACTCTCAGAATTAATGTGGTTTCCTAGTGAATGCACTGCCAAGTGATAGATATCTGGATATAGCACCTACCACCACCATGGGCGTAGCCAGGGGAGGCCATGGTCAGCAAAATATATAAATTCCACAATGTGCCCCCATTTTGCCAATTTTACAAAAAGGTCGTACTACGGTTGAATGACCATGATAACGTCATCGAAACGCAAACAATAAAGATTTGTCCCCCCCAAAGTGATTTAGCAAACTTGGTCCCTGACGTCTTGTACCCCCGCCTTGTTGAGTGCTGTTCCGGTCTCCTAACTTGGAGCGTTGATAATTTATGTTCATTACAATGACGCATTGTATAACAACGAGTGAGGAGAATGCGTGTAGAAAGAATAATACGCATGTTGTGTCAACAAACGTTGCGCGGGTTGCAAACGTGAATATGACGTCATATTCTGACTCACAAATAGCGTATATCCAGGAACAATGACCACCATACGTCACTGCTTAATACTAGAATTTGGTCGGGGGCATACAATCAAGCAGTCGCCCCGGGTATCACCAGATCTCTGCACGCCACTGAATTGGTTGATGTGTATATAACTTGTTTGCTTCGGAAACATGACACTTGCATAAATACTAATGATAGAATTATCATTTCCCAAACAGAAAGACCACTTTCGCAAAAGAGAAAAACTTGACAATCCTTCACAATCCTATTAGATGCAAACATTAAAAATCGCATATTCAAATACAACTGTGTTGGAATATTTCAAAGGATATGAAGTTTGATGAGAATGAAAACAGTTTTACATGAAACGTCCAACATGACTTTATTGACATTCGTGTTTATTGCGTTGTTGCCTTTTGTGGGAGAATGTTCTGCTAGCTAAAAATGTAGCCTACTATCTGTTCACTAAAGATTGGAGTCTTCGCCTCATTTCTCCGTATCAGAGAGGCTTTGGGTAAGTGTATAACAAACTGTGATTGTGCTTTGAGACTTGTTGTCGAGACGTATCTCAAGACCCATTTTTTGAATTGCGGTCTCTACCAAGAATATTTCAGTTGTCGAAGTATGCAGGTTTCGGTCTTGAGTCTTTTCTCTTGAGACTTGATGTACTATACTTAAAGGCAAGTCTTTGAGATGGTTCAACAGTAGAACCTCTTCGCTTTTCGTCTGATGCTTGTGAAAGTGAAAGTGAAAAGGTTGAGATAAACTGAATCAAATTCGACGAAATGGAATTTCCGGAGTGGGGATAAATATTTTGGTAGATGTATGAAACATTTTGACCAAGTGGAGTATTTTCTGGTATTGAGGTCCGCGTTAGGTTTTAGAGATTTCGACAAAGTCTCGGCCTTCTAAATTGAACCAAATGTCTGTCTCACAGGCGACGGCCTCGACAGTATTGACAGAAATAAACAAATAGACTTTTAGTTTGGACTTTGTTTGACAACTTGTGCTACTTTGTTTGAAAGCTGTAACATAAAATCTCAAAGTATTGAGTGATTTTCCTTCGTTGCTCACAAACCATTTTTTAAACGCCATTTGAATATTGAAATTGCAATAGAGCTATTCTAAAGAACTAAAATTTGAAATTCATACAAAATCATTATCAATATTTGTATTTNATTGCAAGCCTAATACNATAAAAATTAAAATTACAGTAAATTTTAAACAGCGTGAAGCGAAAACTGTTGTTTTCCGAAACATCTGCTGTAAAATGATTCCTTTTAAACTCGGGGGTCGGCAACCTTTTTTCGCACTGCGGACCGGTTTCAGCCTGGCATTATTTTGCGGGACCGGACCTCAATAAAATAATGAACATTTGGCAAATTTATTAAAACTCGTTAATCACCCTGGCACTGTTGCAGTGAGAGATCTGTGCTTGCTTTACCGCATTAAGATTCTCCGACCTGTAAGGATCATGGTGGTCAATGCCACCCGCACTGTGTTCCTTATGTCAGTCGCTCCAGTGACTTTTGGATCAATTTGGCCGTGGTTCCCCACAGCCCGGTAACAATTTCTTCACGGATCGGCGTCGGTCCGCGGCTTGCTTTTTGCCGACCCCTGTTTTAAACCATTGGATTTTGCGTTATTGCTTCTTACGCAAGTACAATACTAGATGTTGCAAAAGTGAAACGTGGAAAACTTACCGAAAGCGTTTATCATTCTTGATCCGACCAAAAAAACGCAAAAGCACCCTCACTTGTGACGTCCCTACCAGAGAACCCCAAACCCAAAATGAAAAAAAAAATTTTACAATCTCAACCAGAAGACTTGCTGAATCCGTAGATGGTTTGAACAGCTCTCTAGCTCAATCGGCTGGCGAGTTATAGCGTTGCAAACCTTTGCAAAAATAGTGGCGCACGCAGGACTTAAAGGGTATTTTCCTTGTCAGATTTTGATGTTGGTTTCCACCATATACGTGCCAGCGTTGGCTTTGAAATCACTTACGCCAATCAGTCTGACGTGGGCAGTTGTTTCAACAAGTGCTCTTTGCATCATTTATACAACTCTGGTAAGTGTTTATATACGCAAGAAATAAACTTAGAATACTTTGAACACATCAAAAACAACACCTCTGCAATCACATGAATATATGTAATTTTAGAAAATCTTGAAAGGCTTTCCATTTAGTTTGACAAAGAACAGTTGCAGCTTGAGTAGTTAAAAAAGGGGTTGGTTCATTCACTCCTGCCTCCCGTTTCGTGTATGGGGATGATCGATTTGCCAATCTTTCGATGCCCTTACAAAACGCCATGACACTTGACACACATGAGTCAGCTAAACCATCCGGCGTTCTAAATTCCCCTAATTCACTATCAAACTTTTCTCAATCAACTTTAAGTTCGGATTTAGCAGCGGCATCAGAGAGCTTATTGATGCACTAGCTCAGTGGTTAAGTGCCCGCCTCCCAATTGGAAGGTTGGGTGTTCGACCCACAGCCACTGAGTGAATTGCCGGAGCGCTCCTTGGGCAAGAGCGTTCACCTCAACCGCCACGGCAAGAAGTATAATTCAGACTTCGGCCTGCCGCCAATTGGCGTCACCAAAACTTAAAAAAAAAACTCCACCCCAAAAAAGAGACAAAAGGGAAGCACCAAGAAAATGACAAAAGCGCGTTTGCATCTGGTGCCTCAGATTGATAGTTCTCAGTGTATCCAAGCACGCGGACCCTTATTGCTTAGCTTGATGGTTGCTAAGAAGAAAGGTCTTTTTCAAGATTCAAAGAATTGAAAATGAATGAATTAAAGGGCGGCAATGTTCCTGGAAAGGTCCACACTAAGCATTCGGTGCATTAAAAGTGACAAATTTAGGCAAACAAATTTTAATGAATTCCTAGATGATTTTGTTATGAAGAAGGCCAGGACAAAACCTTTCTAATTGTTTACTGTGCTATGTTCAGCCTTACTTGATTCAATGATTGTAGCTTTTTTACGTAATATCAATAATGACAACATAGAGGAAGTTTAAACCAATCCCGTCACCACGAGGGGGCAAAAGTGGGCTCAGCCCTTTCAAACTGAAATATGAAACACTAGAAATCAATGGGAATTTTATTTAAATGTTTAGAATGTCAAGTACCCCACGCAAATGTAAAGCCCTCTGTTGAAGACTTTCTGGCGACGGTTCTGGTTTAAACCTCACATCCTTTCGCACGATAGTTTCGTTGCATTCGATTCTTAGCAGTTTGAAACAGTTGCTAAAACGCGAATCGTGAACCTAGCAGTTGCAACCATTTGGGTGCGTTTTACTTGACGTGTTTTGCTCGTGTGTATGAGATTTTTACAGCCATGGTAACCGAGTCGTAACGTGGTCCTCACGTTGTGCTTTAACGTTTTCATGCCGCCACACATATGTGAGTTGGTTTGTTTTTTTAGCACAGATAAGAAAAAACAGATGTGAAACTTACAAAAAATGTAGGCTATGTTTTCTGTCAAAANTTTAACTCTGACGTTTCCAGTTGGTTTGCCTGCAAAAATTAATAATCCTGTTCAGGCCAGCCAAGTACGATTTCAACAATTCCGTGTCATTGAACGTTTTTGCGTCGAACGCAGCAACAAAGCGCAGTGATCGTGGGGCACTCCAGTAATGATTTAGAATTTCTTATTGACCGTACTTTTAGAGCGTCAATAGCGTCATTTTCGGCTTTGCTCAAATTGATTAAGACGCAATTAACTTCGACTCGGGCGGTGTGAGAGCCAGTATCATTCGTTTCATTTTCGAGACGTCTCAAGATTTCTCTTAGCGTGTTCTGCTCTTTTCTGTTTTAGTTCATCCGAGTCAACAAGAAATAAAGATGGTCATTCACGCGAAATTCGTTCTCAGTGTGGATTATAAACACTAGTACTCCTTGGGCGACCACCATCGTCGCCTACAAATACTTTGTTGCACCCTTCGATCACTACAAATGGGTTCCCAGACAGGAACCGCATCGATCGCTACACGTGTAACTGACTGATAAATGCCTTACTATTATTGACTGAGTATCAATGATAAATTTCTTGGGGCTGTTTTCAATGTTTGATTCAGTTACAAGCAGCGATATAATTGCAGATTTATTTGACAAATTGTTAACGAACTGGATTCAAAAGCAATGTCCATACAACAGTATGTTTTGTGTAGTAGCCTACCTGGTGTGAGTGCAAAAATATTTCAAGACGCCAATTACTTTTGAGTTGATATATTTCAGCTGGTTGCGGTCCTGATCTAAATCATCTCTGAATAATCTCGCAAAAATGGTTTTAACGTGGCCAATGTTGTTTAAACAAGTTTCGTTGGTTTATATCACGATTGCCACGTTGAGTGCTTATTGCTTTATTGCAAGTTATTTTCAAAGGGTATAGGAAATCCACATATCGTACAGGCACAAAAGGTTTTCTTTTATCTTAAAAACTCTGAAGAATGACCCCAAAAGCGTGTTTTTTGCCTTTTCCCAATGTATTAACAAATCCTTAGCTGACCAATGAAAAAAAACGTTTTTGTGGCCTTTTGCCAAGAAGCGTACAATCTTGGAAGAGAACACACGTATTTCAATGAAAAAGAGAGGAAACTGGGATTGCACCAGATCAGGGTCTAATTAAATTTGTAAAAAATTATTAGCGGTCTGCTATGTCACAAACTCGATTTGTTGACCTAGCTAGATTAAACATTGAGTCTATCATTGCCAGACAAGTTGATTTTGAGTGTTATTAGAACTTTTGCGAATAAGAATACCAGAAAATCGCTTATATAATAATTAAATGATTTATTTTCTAATTTTTTCCTTGGTTAGATTTTACTATGAACAATTAAAAGACGTGTTTAAAAAATGGTAATATGGTCACATTTCTTGAGTACCGTTATGTTTTAACGTAATGTTTCATATGATCAGTAAACGGGCACTTCTTGTTGAAATATGATGCACATTAATTCGCCTCAATTTTTATTTATTTCAAAATAATTTTGCAAGTCTTAGGGGCACCAAATGGGTTTTGTTCCGCCTAAGAAAATTTATCTTGGAGTCCTTATACTGGTTAACTGCACCACGTAAATATCCATCTGTCATATTCTGCTCTCAAGACTAATGAAGAAGAGTCAACACCAGCTTTCACACAAAATCACCATGGCTGTTTGGTGACTAGTAATGGTTTGCCTGCTAATGATTTTTTATATTTGCACTCTGAAATGGTAAGAAATGTGTATTTAACAAAGTTTGTGTGCTGCGCTGACAGCGACTTGCTGTACATTTCAAAATTGAGACCCTATATCACAACCTGGCGTCGCATACCCACTAGCCACAATGCCAACCGTGATGTGAGAAACATTGCGTTGTTGCATAACATTCAATTGCGTAGTGCGCTTGGGGTTGATCATGTCTTGACCAAGTATGTTTCTATTTGGTTCAGCAATGCTTCATGCAAATAATCCTCTCAAAAATGTCTCATCTGAATTTGTACTCCTTCGCAAGAAATCTGCGCCCTTGCGTTTCATTCAGGCTACACCTCAGCTCGTGTTGTCCGCATTGATTGGCAACTTTGCTAACAAAGTTGCATGCTTTAGTCACATAGTTTCGCACTCAATCGCAAAAATTCACGTTAAACCTTGGTCAGTGAGAGAACACGACGCTACATGAATCCGACTGTTCCTTCCGTTTGTTTTCGAACACAGTTGAGATGATATAAAACACCAGAGAAAAATCTCAACAAGTTTTTTCCGGGGGGGCTATGGCCTCTTCAGCCTCATTCTGGCTGCGCCTCTGCTTGGTACTTCTTAAGAATGTGAGAATTACTGGCTTTGAATACATAAAAATTGGTGTTGACAAAAAAAACAAGTTTCGAAAAATCCATGCAGCATGTGTTAGCAGCCTTACAATAGGAAAAATCATCTAATTACGTCATTTTAATTTTTGCCGTTTCGCTCTTTGGATGCCCGGGGCCGTCGCCCCGTTCGCCGCTCCCCTTCTGCACACCACTGCAAGGAGGTTTGAAAACAACTATTTGTCTTCCTGTGGTGTGTGCCTTGTTTAAAAAATCGAGTGTTTCCGTGACTGCGCAACCCCGGGTCATCGCGACATTTGCAGATTCCTGTTTGATCGAGGTAAATTGCCTGCTGTCTCGTGTGTGAGTTCTTTTGCGCAGAGTGATGCTTCGAAACGAAAAGGAAACTGCGACATTGCATCAACACGGCATAGGAACACCTTCGGCAACTACGACATGGCGTGTCAGACGATCGCTATGAGTCCAAGTTCATTCGACACTCTCAAAGCTAGAAACGGCTTAACTTCGGCCATCTCTGATTGTTTTAACAAATGCAGTAATGCCCAGGTTTGCAACCAGGGGGAGCAACCGAGAAATCTCCCCCTCGAAATTTTGAAAAGCATTGTGAAAGCGCCAATAAGTTTTTTAGTTTTTAAGTACAACAAGTTACAATCAATTTGCCTCCCACGAAAATTAGTTGCCACTCTGGGGATGCCTGTTCATTTTGTCAATGTGCACAAAGAGGTTCGAAAGACAATGAAGCCTCTCGAAGTAGGCTAACCCATCGTGTCACTGGTGCACAGAACTGNTGCATGGAATGAACGACTCATCGATCACACCTATCAAATATTCCGCATTGCNCGATTTCTAATATTTCCTCAATGCCCAATTCATTGTTCAAGAATTGTGNTTAACAAATGGAANCCTGCATCGCGAAACCTGAATCTGTTGCCACGAACTTCATGGCCTGCGTACAGTATCTTTTTGCAGGTAAGCCACGGCTTGGCTGGCCGTGAACAATTATGGACATTCCTTACGGAAAGACCAGGCGAAGAGCTTGGCACGGTAGCAAGCTGCTTGCCACGACTGCTTCGACGTGTTTGATCCGTTGTGTATGTCACAGCTTGTGCCGCTTAAAAATCGTACTACTGCGTCCTGCGATTATTGGGAGATGTTCAAGGCGGGCAGCGACTATGAACCAAATCGATATGGCATAGCCAGTTTGCGGCGCTGTCACACGCTGTATTTTTAATCCAGTCAGCAAATTTACAGCAATGTGCGCACTTTCCTGAGTCAACTTTTTGGTACTTAGTACCGTCTTAAACCATGACAGTATTTGACAGCATTTGATGTATATTGCCGCCTTTCCGGGCTCGACAATTCTTTACTCCCTTGTTTCCGTCAACGCAGTTTGTGACAGTGATGACTGTGTTTTTTTGTCATGCAACAACTACTAACCGAACGTGTCAAAAAATAAGTAACCTACTGTGCGCATGAACGTGTGCACAACATTGTTTACAAAACAACATGCATACCCTGTCCGCATGAAAGTAAGCGAAACGCTGTTTGCAACAATGTGAAACGAATACGCACTTTTCCAATAGGTTTTCAAGACGAAAGCATGGTGCTTCAAGGAAATTGCTGTGCATGATGTGTACACAAGACCTTCTAAGAATCTGCCTTTTTCGACAGACGATGTGAAACGTGTCTGTTCATCTTGTAGAACGTGTGCAGAGATTAAACCACAATTTCATGCGCATGAGGCAGGGACATTGATTAAGACCAACGAATCATTTGAGCGCTTAAATATTGATTTCGAGGAGCCATTACCATCAAGATCTCGAAATATGTTCATGCAGGTTATCATTGATGAGTTTTCGCGCTTTCCGCTTTGTTTCGAATGCCTTAATACGTTGTTGTCAACGCTTATCAAGTGTGTCAGAAAAATTGTTTTCGTTATGCGGCTTTCCCAACGACATCCACACATATTTGGGTCGCTCGTTTACCTCTCGCGAGCTCAAAGAATGTCTTCTAAATCGCGGCATTACTAGCAGTCACTCAATTCCTTATCACCATACAGGCAATGCCCATGTAGAATAACATAATGGGATTTTGTGGAAAGCAGTTAGATTTTGTTGAAATCGCGTATACAGTATTACCTGTTGATGCGTGGGAACAGGTTCTTCCTGAAGCGTTGTATGCAGGGCCGGCAGGGCCGGCCTTAAGCCGATGCAACCGATGCAGCTGCATTGGGCCCCGCGCCTCTGGGGGCCCGCGCTAAGGTGTTTAAGTAGATTGTTCATTTTTTCCAGATGCTGCTTGCGCTGGAGAATTCAGTAGAAACGGCTTACAAATCTCATTGTTAACAAACAACGCTATTGTTAGAATTAGCCATGAGTTTCCTCTATAATCGAACGTTAGCAAACGTGGTCAATTCTCGTGGTAAGGCTTTAAATCTGCGCTCTACCATGGTCGTTTATCACGGTTGACTGAACACGATGACGTCATAGAGCCACTGTTCAGAGGGGCCCCGCGCCTAGGTCTTGCATTGGGCCCCGCACCTGCCAAGGCCGGCCCTGGTTGTATGCTATGCGTTCATCACTTTGCACTAGTGATAATGCTACACCACATATTTGCCTTTTTCCGTCGATCACCAGGTGGTTAAACTCTTCCCATTTGATTGGTGCAGCCAGGACCAGTGTTTTTGCAAAAGCATGAGCTGTCTAACAATTATGATATCTTGTGGAGGCGAATATATGCGAGAGAGAAGCTTTAGTTTATTGTTACGGAGCGAGGGACCGCAAGGTCATTGAATCAAGACCCACGCGGAACCAAATAAATAACGCAACACGTAAACAAAAGACATGGTAAAGCAACAGCAACGTCAGCAGCAACAAACGATTATCTCAAATGAAACCCGATAACAGTCAGCATGTAATTTGGCACATTAAGCACAAGAAGGGGGAGTCACCGGTAAATATAGTATCTGAAAACAGGACACATTAAATATGAGACAAATGGAGAACGTTCATATTGTTTGGTATTAAGTCAGTGAAAAATAACTGCGTCAACTAGTAAAATCAGAAAGCAAGTGGACAAACCGAAAACGTGTATAAACAAATCTTGTAAGTAAGCAATAGAAATATACAGTAAGAACTGCGTTGATGTAGCGTCATAGTTAACGTCACATCGTAGTATCACATAGCGTCATCATATTATTCTGGATCTCCATTAGTCCAGCTTAATTCAGTCACATAACTTTTATAACATTTATGACGACACAACTAAAACCAAACGCACACAGACATAATGATAGAATAACAGCATTATCACCCCATAATGAATTATTTAAAAAATGAGATAAATACATGCTAACGAAGGGTCCTAAGAGGTTCATATAAGTCATGGTAATTAAAAAGGAACTATGTCTTGGGGTTAAATCGTTAACACTAAACAGAATTGGAGCACAAAAGCAAAAATTAAAATAAATGTTTTTTGGATGATAATGCATCGGAAAGAGATATATTACAGCATCACTTGATCCAATAAGATTTTTTTGCATGTCAGACAAAAGACTAGGAATGATTTCTTTCTTAAGTCTTTGGGAATATTGTTCCAGAGTCTTGGCCCTGTGTATTGCATAGATCTTTGTGTTAGAGATGTTTTGATGAAGTTGTTGTGAGATTGTTATTAGTCGCTATTCTTATAATGGGATAATCAGATCCGTAACCAGCTTGGGAACCAGGTGGAGCGAAGAGTTTTCTGAGAGAGGCCCAAACTTTTTAAACTATGACCAATAGTGTTAAACAGTTTTAAACTATGTCCAACACATTTTTCCCAGGAGGCGAAAATTTTTAGGGGGCTTCGCCCCCCTGCGCTCCCCCCTGGTGACGGAACTGAGGATAATTATGCCTTTCGTTAATATGAGAATAACAGTAGGAGATGAAACCTAGAAAGCAATTGTGAACTATTTTGTACATAGATTCTCCTAGTTCGCATTCATATATTTGATTAATTTGAGGTTCTTTGCATGAGCGATATAAATCTAGCATGGGGATGTGAGCTCTTTTAGATATTTTACACATACAGTGTATCGAACGGTTATGAAGTTCCTTCAGATAAGTTGAATATGTTGCAGAGATTTTACCTCAGGTCAAGACTACATAGTGGAGATGAGGTAAACTTTTCGTAATATCTTGATATCAGCAATTGACTGAAGCTTGAAGAGGGCATGGCATCTTTCAGCTACTTTCTTTTCAACTGAAGCAATCTATTCTTTCCATGTTAAATTGGAATCAATTATAGTGCTTAAGTATTTAGTAGAGTTAACTTGCTCTAATGGAACATTGTTGCATTTTATGTTCAGAGTTATAGTTGGATTGTGATCAGTGCTGGATTAAGGTAGCGCCGGGCCTGTAGCATATAAACAGCCCGGGGCCCTAAGTTAAAAACACTTGAACAAGTGAACCACTGTTAAATCATAAATTCTGTAGACATCGATGTGACTAATATTACGCATGTTGAATTTCGTACATACGAAAAACCTGGTCCTAAGTAGCAACTGGTGGAGATTTAGGACCATGGACTAGTATCACTGCCATTTGAATTCATTGCACCTAGTTAATATTTACAGCTTACAAGGTGTCAGTTGCTTGTTCATCAGTTGTGCTGAAGACTAAGGTACCTTGATAAAACAAGATAAAGAAAGATGAGACTTTAAAGTTCAACTAATAATACCCTATTGTAAATCACCGCTATACGCAGTTAATTCCTAAAAACCCCAGATCTTCAGAAGAAAAACCCAGAAAAGCGTTGAAAATCACAGATCTAGGGGCAAAACCCCAGGTTTGGCATCACTGGCCAAATCATTTGGAAAATCCGAAAAAAGTAACGCAACTTATAGAATAGGTCAATGTGATGCAATAATATATCTATTCGAAGCAATGCAATCAAACAAAGTTCTATTCAAAATCATGCAAACAATCAATATCTGCAAATTGATGCACTTTGGCTTCATTTGCTTGAGTGTTTCCACAATGTTGCAAATAAATACAAAATACTTTAATTTTCAATTCACAGTAGTCCAATGTAAAATCATTAAACTGAAGACATTCGCTTACCATATTTATTCGATTGTTAGCCCCCTTGATTGTAAGTCCCGCTTGAACTAACATAGGTTACCTAATTCTCTGAGATACTTTCGCGTACTAGCACGTTTCGCGTTGGCAACGCTGAAGAGAATACATTGCGAAAAGAGAATTTGGTCGACAAAATGTATCCAGGGAAAGGCTGAACGCCATCTATAACTTTCGGTAAGGTAAAGACATAAGAAATGTAAGCCGCCCTTGATTAATTATAAGCCGCACGAAATGATGAAAAAAATTATAAGCCGCGGCTTATAAAATTATATTATAAGCCGCGGCCAACGGCTTTCAGGCAGAAGCAAATTCCTAGAAAAAATGAAAAGCTTAACTTGCTTTCAGTGAATAAAGTTTTGTATAGCATGCAAAAAAATATAGGGCCTCCTTTCTGAGAGTTTACTTAAATTCTAATATCCACCCTTGCGTATATTAAAGAGCAACTTTAACACAAAGGACCGCGGGACCCCA
>JGI24158J21664_10008474_pt1 | contig 13684 bp, 7 predicted proteins | sample Ectturendosymbi3_FD_21664 | JGI IMG/M metagenome (IMG submission 21664) | reverse complement strand
CACCATTCCGCCTCTTCTTTCAACTATGCTCTCAACATTTTTGAAGGGAAACTTGATTTTGTTGAGCATATCGTAAATGTACTGTCTCGTTCGTTTTTGCAGAAATTTTGCCACAACTTCAGTTTCTCTTGAGAAACCTAGCGATTCTTCTGTCTGGTTCGCTTTTTCATTGTTAAAAGTTCCATCATTCTGCAACACTCTACTGTATGATTGCCTGCTAGTACTGGCCATCTCCATGGTCTTTCGTAGCCGTCTGAAACACTGAGACAAGTAAGATCTAGCTCTGTCTTGAAACGAGCTCTAACCAGAGCTTTGGAAATACAATTTCACAAACCTAGACTTTTTCTCAGAGATTATTCCACGAAATAAAGTAATCAGCAGCAGTAAAATCGCCGAAACGGTTATCGGCAAGTCAAATTGTCAGAACATCCTCTATGACATCACAGGTATGGAGTGATTAAAAAGGTGCCAAAAAGTCATTATCATTGCTTTTAGTATTCGAACGCTTTCAATAACTTAAAGCTAAACTTTAGTTTGTTGAGAACAACGCAAGTCATCCAATATGCGGCCCTCAAAGAGAGTGACTTAATTTTTGACCCAGCAATGCATTTCAGTTGGACATAGCTGCACTGGACCAACGACAATTTCAGTTAGATCATGCGATGAATACGGTAAACACAAGCAGAACCAAACAAAGATTGCTGTGTGGCTTAAATATGCAGGCTTTTCGACCAAAACAGCAAGATTTTAATCACCGTCCTCACTTGAAGCAATGTCGTGAAAATCCGCACGTTCGGCGGAAAAATCCTCGCCTGTGGCACATATGCGTGCAACGCGATGTTTTGTTTTGACAAATAAAGAACGCTCTTCTTTCTATACTAATATTGCGTTTGTGCCTAGGGCATAATCTGCAATCTTCAGAGTCGAGTTACTTGNTNCCGAAATCATTCTAGAGCGAAGTTAAGCCGAAAAGTTCCCTATTAATCGTCACAATAACGTTCTAAACTCAAGAAAAAAATGCTTCCCGTCACGAGTTGTCCACCACTGTTCAGGTATCGCGCTGGAGGCACGTGCCTTTACGAGTTTGCAATCCTGCCACTGCGAGTTATTTTTGTTGTGACTCTTCGTAGTTCGAGTTCTTAACCGTTAAACGCCCGAACTTAGTGAATAATTTAATTGTAATCAACTCGAGTTTACCACGCGGATGAATCTTTCTTCATTTGCCGTTCATGAATGTGGTAAAAACCGCTGATGAACTGGTTTGTGAGAAAAAGTGACCAACTAAGCTTCAGTTGCATCGGTCCCGAACATCTTTGCAGAGAGATAACGGAAGCTTTGCTGCTATCGCGGCATATATAGTCTGACTTTCAAGCTTGCTTGCAACTAACGATGCTTCGAGCACCTAGAACTCGAACAACAGTTTTATTGAACCTTTGAAGGGTTTGACTTGTTGAGACGTAACGTAAACATAGACAACGTCGTTTTTTGAACAACTGCAAAATCAAAATGATTTTCGAAAACATTCCGCTTAAAGAGCTCGACCAGTTATAAACATATGCTGGCACAGCCTGCGGGTCAATCGTTTGATACTCGAAGCAAGATACTGGAAAAAACTAATAATTCGGGAACAGCAAAGATGTTTGAAGCCGATTAGTGTTAGCTAATGTCATGTTGATATCGCTGTCTATCAACCCATCCGGATGATGCTTCCAACTTCGTTTTGTTTCTTGTGTGATTCGGTGCAAAAATCACTATCAGAAGGAATAACTGTCAATCAGGATTACATTTTTCTCATGACCCGGGTGTTATACTGAACACCATTTGGCGTTCGGACATCTCCACAAAAATTATTACTCATACACCGAATAATTGCTGCCTTTTGAAAGTTTTTTCAAAGTGCTTTGTTTTCTCCTAGACTTAGAGCAACCACGAAGGTTGTGCAAAGGATTTTGCATCACAAAGACTTAGTATAGTTTTGCTGAAAACATGTTCCGGTGCGATTCCGGACTTTCTTATGGTCAGGCAAAGGTTTGTTTTCAGACGGTTGCTTTTACTTTGCTCACATACGAATAAACTGACCGCCTGATCAAACCGTTGCTGTGGTGTGACTTTCTTAAAAAATTATTTTGAGTCACGGTCATTACGAACTTTGCTAAAAATTCTGCTCCAAAAAGTCAATCCGAGCGACGTTCTATATATTGTCTCCTTTCAACCTTGCTGTTGAGGACAATTTTATTTGGTCTTTGTCAACATTTCAACAACACCTAATAAGCTGACGTTACATGTTTGGATGCGAATGTCGTTTATCGTGAAACAGGGACCATCCCTGTAACAGATTGTTGTTCGGACGTCGTGGGTTATAACAAAACTGCCACTGATAACCATCAGTTTGGACATCGGCAAAACGTAGTGGGATCAATTGTTTTATTAACATATCGATCACCACTTCCAAATAATTTGCTTCGTTATTTGCGTTGATCTCGCTTGAAGCATTAGACAGTAGCCTACATCAATTTCATGCGACACTATCACTAAAAGGCATAGTTTTAGAGAGAGGACAGATTTTGCATAAATGAAGCAAAACTACAAGTTATGAACGAAATCACACAGGATAAACCCCAAAAAATGCAAAACATAGGGTATGTCACGAATGAAATAAAAGTTTTATTTTAACCTTGTATCACTTATATAAGACAACCACCAAAGTCTAAGGTGGTATTAAAAAGATGATCAGTGGAGCTTGATAAGTAAATGAATTCCCATAACGTCTTAAAATGCTCCTTATCTTTTGAGCAAAAATCATTCCTCTCACAAACCTTATCCATCATCATTTTATTATGAAAGAAGCCAGTGAATTCTCAACTGAAAAGCAATGAGTTCATTATCGACAATGTTTTGAATCCCTTTCAACCATCAGAACGCAAGATCAACCACTGAGAAAATTAAAGTTGATCATCATTGAGAAAATTATTTTCATATACTCAACTGCTGCTCATCATTGAAACCGAAATAGCAAATCATGAAAAAAAATTTAAAGCAATCAAGTTACATCATTAACAAAGCCCGAAGTTAGTTTTGGTCTAGGTCACTTTTGTACAACAAGTGAATAACCTTCAACCTCTATAAGTTTGCATTCGGGAAAATTGGTTGATCGTGAATGAGATAGAGATTCGGCGAAAAAATCAATTTCATGTCACAGCCAACGCAGCAAGGTTCACTGACAACGTGACAAGCAATTTCCCGCAGAAACAACATAAATTCTTGTTTCAAGTATTTCTTCTACTAAAGCCCAACAAAACCATACATAAGCTTTTACCATTTTGGTGTTTAGACAATAATATCGTGTTTTTCAACTGTTTCCATTAATGAAAGGAAATTTGGAGATGATCGTCGAAGTTGAAATCTACAATACAACCTATAAAAACGTGATGATATCTACGCCCATAGATCTTTTTGGTTCATGCAAGCACGTGCTGAAACCTAATCCGGCAATTGAAAGGCTTGCTTTATTTTTCTTTACCATTGGTTTGGCAAATTGGAAAATTGTTTTGAAAGAAATGATTACGCATGCTTTCATTCGAACATGATCGTTTCTGAATTACTTTCTATAAACCTAAAGTATTTCCGAGTTCATATTTTCTTCCAAGAATCTGCTTTCAGTCACGAGACAAATAACCCCAGGCTTGGTAATTTTGCAGTTGCAGCCAACAAAGAGATCAAAAACCGGAATAAGTGTTGACGTAATTCTAATATTGTTTTCTGTAAAAGAAAAAGTTTAAAGTAAGGGAACTTCTAAGCAACGTGCGCCAAGCGTCCTTAAGCTGCATGTTTTTCACAAGGACGGAACGAGTAATATATAAAGGCAGACGCACGACGCCGTTGCAGATCGCAGGTTGGTGAGTCGTTTGAAGATGGAATCGGTACTAAACAGTCCAATCAGACGTCTCGGTTTTATTGCAAAAAAAAATCTTGTTCTCGCTTTTGTTGCACTCGCACTGAGTTTCGTTTAAGTGTATGCAAGTAAATCTTAATCCACGGTGTTTGTGAACCATTTTGCAGCGCGAGCTCATTTTCATGTTCGTATATTTGCAAAACTGTTCTTTGAGGAATTCATTTTAAAGACATTACCGGAATATCTTTTACGTTAAAAGACAAATATCTTTTAAATTAAAAGTAAAAGATATTACCGGAATATCTTTTCAATTAAAAGATCTTTCAATTTCGTTTACGTAATATCTTTTTTTTAATTAAAAGATATTATGTAAACGAAATGCGAACACAAAAACATTTTCTTTTTCCAAAGCCGGACCAACAAATGTTTCAAATTGGCGTCGTTCCCAGGTCCAGGTCATGATCGTTCACGAAATTAAATTTTAACGAGTTTGAAATCTTGTGTTGAGAAGTGACAACGAACTTTTGGGCAAACATTTGCTGATGTGCTGTAGATTCGTAAACCCTTTGCAAAGAGTGCGACTTCGACCAAGAGTTTGTGGAAAACTTCAGGATTAAATTCTTCACTGTGACTCGACACTGTTCAGTGCTCTTAGAATTATCATGTCAATTAAAAGGAAAAAGCTCGCTCGCTGTTCTGCTCTTATAAACTGAGCTGCAGCATTGCAACGATATTGCAAGCATTGTACAGGGCAGAAAAGGAGAATATCTGAGTTTCGCAGTGAAGCAAATAAGACCTTGAAACGTTTTGTACGCAAAGTGTTTGTTCAGTTTATATAATGAGTGCGGTGCTTCACGACTTGGTTTCTGATTTGTTTGAAGCAGTGGTCAGGTCTGTCGCCACAAAAAAGCACAGACGTTGGTGTTACGAGGAAGGGCCATTTTTTGCGTTTGTCACATATTGACCTATTCACCGTTCTCAATGGTTTCTGAGCTGTAATTAGAGCGATGTGTGTCCACAATGTTGTAGAAAATAAATAGATTTCGGATCAGATCACGGCAACCGTTTTGTTGAGAAGTGAGCATAAAAAACAAGTTTCTTTAAACTCGTTTCGCATTCACTTTTAAATCTCTTCAAATGTCTACGAAAAGCTTCGAAGGTTCATCTCCTCTCAATCACATATTTTTTCACAACTTGTTCTCAGTGTTTACGACTTTGCAATCCGGTTACTGTAAAATTGAAAGAGATTTTTGCTGAAGATCTGCGAAAACAGAACGCTAGGATGTTTTTGTCATGCTCCTGTCCATGCAGGAACAACCCCTGATTGATAAAAAAACTTACATCAAACTAAAATTTCAATGAAACAAATTATAACAAAGAACAGTTTCAAGTCCAAGCTCTGCAACATATTCCTGTCTTGGCACAATCAAACCTAAATTTAAAGCTTTGCGAAACATCATTCAAGCTCGACAAAAAATCTTTAATATTCTGCTTTGCAGGTGTCGAACCGCTTTGTTGTGCTTTGGTAATTTACTGGACGAAAGGTAAAATGCTGAGTACCCGCATACTTGTACCATGCCTGGTATTTGTCGCGTTACTCAACCAACTGGGTTGCATTTCCGGTGAGTGAATTTTTTCTCTGTATGGTTGTACAAACACCATTTGGTATGCAAGCGTCTTGCTAACATCCTTTTGTTGATGACTTCATGTTTTTTCATATCCAAACTGTTTACAGAAACACGAGACGAAGCTGTAATTAATTTTTGCTTAGGCTCAAGACATTCCAGACAAATCTATTTGTTCAATCGCATATTTTTTCAGTGGATACTAGTTTCCAAACTTAGTTACACACAAATTCATTTTCAACAAGAATCCTGGCACGTATGCGCAGGATATGACGTCAAGTAGAGAAATATTTTTAACAGGTTGAACACCCAACGAGGAAACGGGAAATATTTTGTATCTGCTGAAAGAAAAATATTTTCGGGTTTGAAAAGTTTTGTAGAACATAGCATTCTGTAATGACACACGATCTCTAAACCAACATTTGCAATAACTCCTTGGCAGGTTATGATCCAAGTTTTCCTATTCAAACTGACTGGGTTTGCAATTGGCAAGTTGCAATTCGTAAAACAAATTGAGTCTAAATATGTTATATTTAGCCATTTGCAACAAATAATTCTGCAAATTTAAATGCCCCTTGATAAACCGCTTATATTGCAGCCTTTCGCAGTACTCTTTGATGACTTATTTCTTCAAACACATTTCACAATCGTAGGTTTCCTGTAATCCTGTAGCAATGTCTGTCAGTGACAAGTGCAACGGTGCGATCTGCAATCTCCTTTTCAGGTGTTGAAATGAAATCTGAGTCACTTGTCGATAGGACATCTTTCCTAACAAAGAATGAAGCCTCGGAATTCCTCGGAAAAATCCGCAACAAGCGTGGTTTACACGAGGAGTGTGTCCAAGAGGGCTGCACGTTTGAAGAAGTGATTGAAACACACGAGTGGATTCGAAGATTACGCTATCCACGCACAGTACGTCTGATAACGTTGTGATGAATCAGTTGTTCTAAAATTCGATAATGGAGGACATAAACGTGCTTTCTTGAATTACTTCAGCAAACGTAACTCATAGCATCTGTAGCAGCAGTGAATAAACACAAAATTATTGCTATTTAACATGCTTAACACTGACAAAAAAACTGTAAAAACATCGAAGACAAAGTAAAAGTTTTGTTTAAAAGATTTAAAGGTTTAAGACATGTTGAAAATCTTGCTATCAAATTAAATTATATAGGGTTAGAAAACATCAGTTTAATAATTGAAAAGTGTTTAACTGTCAAAAATCGGACAAAAGTTTTAACTGATTCCGTACCGCAAGCATAGGCATAGCCAAGGGGGGCCAAAGGGGCCATGGCCCTCCCAATTGTTTAGAACGTGTAGTCGTTTTCTGTTTTTAGAAGCGTTTCTCCAAACAACATAGTGTTATTCGCCTACAATCAAACATCTTGGCCCCACCAAACTTCTTGGGCTGGCTACGCCACTGACCTGCTTAGTAACACCCAGTTTTCGCATCACATTTTTGTGATGAAGATGTTCCCACTCACAAAAGAACAAAGTTCTGAAACCAGATATTTCCATGGATGCTAAAACCAATTGTTTTCCAACAATAACGATAGCATGCTACAAGCGAAACAAGACAAAAATTGTCGCATGATATAGCGAAGAGAGCTGCGAAACAAACAAATTTTCTCTTGGATAAGATCACCACGAGGTTAAGTTTCTCTTGAAGATTAAATACCTGATATGTGGGATATCAGCGAAACCTTGCTGACATTCGTAGACAGAGATGCAGACAGGATATTTCTAACGAGGGGCTGAAGTTATGGAAGCAAAAAGCCTTATTATAGGAAAAATTGCTTGTGATTAGAATAGCCAAGGAGAGCACATAATTTTGTGAATTAACAATTGAAGCATATTTATCACGTCCTCGTTTCCTTCATTTTTGCAAAGTTTAAGAAACGCGTCAAACTTCTCTACGCCAAACTGGTGGTATTGACGTGATTGATGAGATTTATAATGTTCTTTCACTTTTTTCCAATTTCTGTGAGCTGATTTTACCAACATACCAAGGGTCTTAGCGCTGCGACTGACAACATCAGGTGCAAATGCAACACACCATTTCAAAATGTCCTTTCATGGATTTCACCTCAGGCTAAGCACTTAAGCCCCCTCAACCATTGTATTTAGAAACATCGCTTCTGGAAGCCTCTGTGTACCACAGAAAATCGTTTGAAGATGATGGAGTCAAAGCTATTTAACAATAAAGTTTTTTGGTCGCGTTCACTCAGAGAACGTCCCACAAAGTTCCCAATGTCATTAATCTTATACATGCTTAAGAGATTCGCCGAAGCATCGTCGCTGTCAGTTCCTTAAACCTCGAAAATCCATAACCACCTGGTTTGATAACAAATATGTTGCTACGCCTTGTGGTATTGCCGAAGAACATTCTGAAATGCACCCGATCTCGACTTACAGTGTTGGTGAAAAACTAAGAAAGTAAACATCCATATTCTGATTGCTAAGGGAGGGGGTTTGAGCCCCTCCAGCCCCCCCTGGCTGCGCCTTTATTCGTGGATTACAAGCTTTTTTCTGAAAGATATGTGGAAGAAATAAATTACACACCGTCACAAAACCACTTCTTTGTTTTGTGCACGTAGTGACCACTAACAACTAAACCTTTGCAAGTTCGAAGTGAGAAAAGTAGGGATATTCACCAGTTTTAAAAAGGGCTTGCAGGCTCATATTCGTATTTGTTGTGCAGGCAACAGTGAACCAAGCAAAACTCACCCAATGCATCACACAACCTTGATGAATCGATGTTTTTCGTACTTGGACAAGGAAGGGTCAACCTGCCGGAACTGGAACATGTTAATAGTTTACGGCATGCGATTATCAGCGGTTTTTGCAATGTGATTATTCGTCAAATAAACTTTGAAGCATATGAATTGTATGTGGTGGCAAGTGATGATCAATAAATCCACGGTTTTATGCTGAACGTACACCAGTCGTTCGAGAAAGTCATGTAACCCTGCGAAATCTTTCGGGATCGTTGAATTAATTATTGTTTTTTGTCCATAACTTGCCAGCCACTAGCGCTACATGGCCAGTTAAAGGCTTTGTAGCCGCGAATTTCCGCTTAGTTTATTCCAAAGGAAAAAAATGGTTGAATCACCACTTGAACCTTTTTCCCAGACCCTGATTACGTCATCCAGTAATCACTTGATCTATCCCAGTCGTGACGTTACACTAAAAAATGTTCAACCCAAAAGTTTTTTAATCGAAGCTAGGAGACTTTCTGCTACTTTAGAGGATTTGAGCAATTCTCTAGCTCCAACAACTACTGAGTTATGACTGAAGAAAGTCAAAGTCACTTTTGGGGACTTCGCAGTCCTTAAAAGGTTGACAAGTGCACGTTATGCAAACGCGCACTTTCGAAACGATTCACAATTTTGTGCCAAGAATGAGAAACTTGTATTTACTTTTGGTTTTAAACTTCAACAGCAAGTTCATCACAGAAACATTTCAACATTTCATTCAGAAAAAAAGTTGTTTTTGAAAACAGCGTTCTATGATCCATGTAGAGTTTGTGGAGCTTTGTATGAACCATTTTAAAAAACTCCAACAAGGGTGATTGCAATGATTTAAGTACATCATCATGTGAATGTTAAATTTATTTTCTTCATAATATAGCGATGCCAGGAAATATGGTCCACACGCAGATATTTTCCAAGTGGACAAAGTGACAAAGCTTCAGGACAGATAAAGTTTTGTTCCACGCGAGCTACGAATGTAAACAAGTGAAACTTTTATCTACGCTTACCAATAGGACCACCTGAAGCTCTTAGGCACAAATGATTTCACCTGCGTTTCACAAATGTAATGAAATTGAATTGCCTGCAAAGCCAAAATTACATATGAAACAAATGTTAGATATGAGCTTAGTTTAGCAAACAATAATGTGAAAAAAGCTGTCAATAGATAAACGAGGAAAGTACACTGTTTTATAGCATCGCCATTAACAGGTTTCTCACAACTTTGTCATCCATTTCTAACAAAACGATATGCTGATGAACACGCTTAAACAAATCAGGTGACCGACAGATCTTTGAACGTTGATGAGTAATTTATAGGCGTTGAGGGTTTTGCAAGTGAGGTGCAAAGAATTGAATTTCTACTAAATTGTGTCAAATTTTCGTCAGAGCCCAAATATAGGCGTCTAACAACACCGGACCCAGTGGTGATGATATCGAAGTAAGATCAGTTTCAGGTATTCTAATATTGAAGGCATTTTATTCATAGACTTCATAAAATCATTCAAATTGTTCCAAAAGCAACGCTATATTGTAGACAGGAAGATCAAATCTTGTTATCCGTTGGTTGCAATCGCCTTGGCGTGCATGATGAATTACCTGCATTGATAGCAAATTGCATCCGCATATGCGTCGCTTGTAAGGGCAGCAGAACAAATTTTTATAGTGGGGGTTGGGGTGCGATTTGGGCGTACTACCTGTGTTTGAATAATTTTTTTCTCCATAGATGCATGATTGTCTGTTAAACAATCAGTGGAAAATCTCAATTTGTGCAAACAAGATTGGTACCAACTTCAAATTATTGTCGAGCGTATTCACCAAAACATATTCCAAAAAAGTTTCAGTTATGTTTGTTCGTCAGACTTGCATCCTTAGACATTTAGTGCCAAGCTTTTGTGCACTTAATAAGTATTTGGAACTACATAACATTGTTTAGTTTTGCTGTGCACACGACCATCCCGAGAGTATTTTCTGCGGACAGAAGATTTATTATTTTGTCACAAGTATGCTTAATAGTATGATAAGCTTGCTTTATCGACAAGGTCAACCAATCAGCAAAATTTTTATTCTGATATGCTTTATAACAAAAAAGTAAAAATGCAACAAAATAGAAGGTAAACCCCTGAAAAAATATTGAGTTGCAGTCCACCCAGACCCCCTTTCGTCCGTGCAAAGTCGCTTATGTGTGTTTCTTGTTTTATTCTGTCAACTGGATGGCAGCAGTTCCGGCGGGCAGAGTTTTTCTGATTGCTTTTGCACAACCACATTTTTGAAAGGAAGCTAATATGAAAATGTGAAAGAATTTAGATTTTTTGTAGAGGTGCTGCAAAGTTAAATTGCAAATTAAATTTAATCCAAACCTAGACAAACAGGTAAGGATCGTGCAAAGTAGCAAGGACTCCTTTGCTGGCCACGACATTATTTCAGTTTTTAGATTCATGTTGTGCTTCCTCTTAATCTCCAACCCTCAAGCATAATCTCCAAGTGAGGGTATATTAATGTAGCGAAACGTTAAGAAAAGGTCATTGAGAATTTCCTAGAGTGGAAACAGCAATTGCAAATAAAGCGAAAGGCGGCATCCCAGGCCTTCCAATTTTGGTTGATCTTGTGCGGCATTTGTGTATATCGTTAAAAATTTATTTCGCAGTGAGGGAAGAAATCAAAGATTAACGTTTTACAAAGCGCCACATTCTGTCGCTCAATACTTGTAGGTGACAATAATAATCGTTGTTTTGGAAGAGCAGATGATTCACGCAACTCGAGGGCGAGTATGTAGCTGGTTGTGCTGCTGACTACTTCATTTTTTGAAAATTACAGCAGTTTATCAACCAATTTTATGATAATTTGAACAATTTTTTGCAGTATTAACAGCTACTTCCCGTTTTTTCTTTTATAAAATGTCATGAGACGGTGCATACTTATGTTTGGTGCAGCCAGATAAACTGTTTTTAGTTTCCTTTGCACCGCTTTCCAGTTTCGAAGCTCTTTTAATAGATTTGAAGACGCTATCGAAAAGACAGAAGTACATTCATTCTTATACGGAAAGAAAGTTAACTATGGTCTGGGGCGGCAGTAGCTCAGTGGTGAAGTATCCGCCTCTCAATTGGAAGGTTGGGTATTCGATCCACGGCCACTGAGTAAACGGCCGTAGCACTCCTTGGGCAAGAGTGTTCACCAAAAATCACCCCGGCAGTGGGCAAATTTCAGGTTTCGGCCTGCCGCTAACTGCCGTCATCGAAAATCGAATAAAAAAAAATTCACTTGACTAACGTTATATTGCACAAAAAAATAGGCCGCTACGCTTGATTCTAACACTATATAATCAAGATTTGCAACGTTTTCAATTTAATACCTGGCTGCTTCCACTAGGATAAATTAGGGTCTGATTAATCCGCAACATTTCACTTGCACTGAACCTTTCGTGCTGTAAGCACTAAGCAATTCATTTATTGTAGCCAATCAACGTCTTCGCAGTTGTTCAGCTGTAATCATGTCGCTTAATGACGTCTTGATATGTTTTCTCAGCTATCGTGAAGCATCGCATATCCTCGGACAAATTCGCGGCAAGTGTACAGTAGTTTGAATGAGGAGTCTGTTCAAGATTGGCTGCGCATTCGAAGAAGTGATCGAAACACGATAGTAGACACGAGATAAATATTAATCCCAAAAACGTGCGTCTTGGCGTTGATCGCAAATGATATTTTGCCTAAATTATAAGAGCTCGTTGTCAATGCACTTAAGAGTGCTTCGTCCACAACGTTCTTTGATTTCATTAATGTTGAATGATGATAAAATTACAGAAAAATTGTTCATAATAATAAAACTAAAAAATAACGTGCTTGTTTCACCTGCGGAGTGAAGTTACTTGAATAAAAAATAACGGTGTTCTTATTTGATACCAATATTGTATAATGATAATAGTGAAAATATATAGAACTGTACCACAATTGCTTTTGAAAAAAGTAGGCAAATACCAATATTATTGTAATGATGAATAGTTTAATATCAATATTATTATAATGATAGTAGTGAAAACATATACAACTGTACTACAATTGCCTTTAAAAAATATAGGCAAATGCCAATATTATTAAAGTGATAAATAATTTAATACCAATATTATTATAATGGTAATAGTGAAAATATANAGAACTGTAGTACAATTGCTTTTGAAAAAGCAGACATGTTGGTACCAACAGCATGTGGAGAATGTGAAATTTAATACATGTTTGAATGCCATTNCTTTCCGTTATTAATGATTACGAAAACGTTTTCTCTGCAGATGCATCAATCTCTTTNTTTGGTTGTTNATCTTCAGAAATTGAAGTGTTTCTTAAAATATTAACTTATNTTTGAGGCTTTCGCAGNNTATAAACCACACCACCTTGTGTAAAACANAGAATGATTAATCAATTTCTGCCTAAACTGTACTTTAAGTCAGTCTATAAGTTCAGAAACCTTGCATCAAATTCACATAGCTTAAGAAATTCACAGTTTGTTTTCAAAATTTGTATTCCAACATTGAGAAAAATGAAAAGTCGATAAAAGTTGCAGTAAGTATTGAATTCAGAGTTGCAAAATGTTAATGCTTTTGACATCAACCAGAAGTCAAATAAAACAACTGCATATATCCTGCTACAAATGAAGCAAATCTAATTCCTGCAATATTACCAAAATGATACGTTATTGCAGAAATGTTTGCTTAAATGATCTCATCCTTTTCCGAAATGGTTGTTGCAGTTAGATTTAGGCGTCTGTCCTGGAAAACCCAGCGTGTAAAGAATTGGTATTAAAATACTCACAGGAACCTCAAGTGCGAAACCAGAATTTTTCGGGTCAGGTAAAGGTTTGTTTTCAAAAGTTTGTTTTGCCTTGTCTCACATACGAATAAACTGACCACCTGGTTGAATTACATTGTTGCGGTATGGCTTTCGTAAAAAAGTATTTTTGAGTCTCGGTCATTACGAAGTTTGCTAAAAAACCTGTTCAAATTCGAACAACGTTCTATATATTGTCTCTTCCATTCTATCTGTTGAGAAAATTTGAATTGCTCTTTGTCGAGTTTTAAAGAAGATCTCATAAGCTAACGTGACATGTTTAGATGCGACTGTTATTTATCTAGAAACGGAATTTTCCTGTAACAGATTTTTGTTTAGAAGATGTGGATGATAACGAAATTGCCACTGAAAGTATATGTTTAGTCAACGGCAAAACATATTATGGACCAGTTTAGTCAACGGTAAAACGTAATATGTGCTAGTTGGTTTTATATGTCAATCAGCATACGTAATTAATTTATTTCGTTGCTTGGGTTCATCTCCCTTGAAAGTTTCTGACAGTGCATCAATTTCATGCGACAATATCATTAAAATGCATAGTTTTAGAAAGAGGACAGCTCTTGCATAAACGAAGCAAAA
>JGI24158J21664_10008470_pt1 | contig 13687 bp, 10 predicted proteins | sample Ectturendosymbi3_FD_21664 | JGI IMG/M metagenome (IMG submission 21664) | reverse complement strand
TTTAATCAATATCTGTTGTTGCAGTTTCAATAAAATATCGATGAAGAGAAAAAAACAGTGCTGCAAGAAAAGTTTGACTTAACGATGAATTTTGACCTAATAACTTGGGAGTCGCTAATGTCATGAGCATGAAAGTTGGTTTGTGGATGTTTCATAAGCTTAAAAAATGGCAAAAAAAATTTTGACTTTATTGATTTTTGGTTGCCCTAGTCATAACTTTTGAACCCGAAACCCCAGCAGGTCATCCAAAGTATAAAAAGACTCGGATTGTAGCCTAGTTTCCAATAAAAACTTCAGTGAAATACTACCGTCTAACGGTTGGCGCCCAGGGCCACATGAAGTGGGCCAAGGTGGCCTAAAATTCTTCCAGTTATGACGTCACTCACAAAAATCCTCACCCCTCAAGCAAAACATTTTGTTTTTAGTCCAAGCTACAAGACTTTTGAGACTTTGACTGGGTCGGTAGCGCTTACAGGACCCGAGAAATTCCCACGCAAAGCCATGTGCGTTTCGGTGTTTTTTTCTCAGAAATCCACAAAAGCGGCCGGATGCCAAAGTGTTAAATTGGTCTTTGTTCCAATGTTTACCTATGGCCATGAACCTTGGTAATGACTGGACAAGTGCTGTCTCAAGTACAAGTGGCATAAATGATATTTTTGTGAAGAGCTAAGTTGTGACACTTGGTGACAAAATGTGCAGCTATGAACATTGTAAAGCCTTGAATGTTGAGCTACTTCTCTGATTAGAGATATCTCAGCTAAAATGGTTTGTCAATGTAACCAGAATGCCCCAGGAAAGATTGAAAAGATGAGTCCTGCTCGTGACACCCATGGGAAATCAGACCAGATGTCGACCAAGCAGAGTGATTGCATCTCTGACCTTGCTTGATTCTGTCTTAGTTTGGGTGTGGAGCCAGCAGAACTATCAGGAGTTGTTGTAAAACAGGGGTCACCAACCTTTTTGAAACTGTGAGCTACTTCTTGTATACCAATTAATGCATAGGGCTACTAATTTGATACACACTTCGGAAGCACAAACTGCTCGATTTACCTTCAATTATTTTAGTACTGATATTCGTAAATGTGAAGGCATTGATCATGCTAATGTTATTTTTAAAACAGGCCCGCAGGTGACCTACATGGTCCTTGCAGGCGACCTGTTGCCCGCAGGCACTGCGTTGCTGACCCCTATTGTAAAAAGTGAGGTATTTTAAGTATTCCTGGGGCTGCTATCCCTGTGACACTGCTCAGGGTAAAAGCGGGTATGAAAATAAATGAATGAACAAGATAAAAACAAGTTTAATTAGTAGCATCATCAGTCACTTCTAGTTTGAATGTGATTAATTACATATAAGATAACTAGTGATGTTTTAATAAAAACTGAGTTTTATTTATTGAAATAAATCCATATCATTTTTAAGCCTTGCTATCATACATCATGATTTATCTATCATGCATGATTCTGGGACTAACATGTATAACTGCTGCTTATGGATTTGAAATGCTTGGTTTAGAAAAATGTATTTTGAACTTTTGACATTTAGTCAAACCTATCTTATTAAACATACAAACATGGCTTAAACTGTTTTGTTTTTATAAAGGTATTTCTTCTTTGAGTATGAAATTTTCGTATAAAAATTGTGGGAGTTTTCAGTCTTGAAATGTTTGCAGCGTTTCTATGTACATTGCTGTATGACCAAGAACAGGTGAATAATACTTCTGTTTGGTTTCCATTTTCCGTGGTGGTTTATTTTAGTCTGTGCCAGTCTGCATTCCATCCGCACATTTATTCGTAATGGAAGCAGATGATACAGAGAATTTGATGGATGGTTTGAACAATCGCACTGCAAGTGACATGTTGGAAGATGCCATACAGCACTTTGATGATATAATTGATAAAACAGGTATGTGGTGCACTTGCATATGTGCTTGTAAGCTTTCACAGATCTCATGATGTCAGTTTTGCAACTTAGAGCATGCCTGAATATTGTCAAGAAAATTTTGTATGATGCAACGTTCATTAACAGCAAAGTCAATATTTGCAAGAATTGAGCTGTATCTTTCAGGTTGTTCAGACTTTTATATTTAGTGTCTACTGAAGGTGAAAAGGATGTCTGAATGCTACCGTATTTCTTGGCACTGTCAGCAACTCTTCAAAAATTGTGATCTGAATAGGTTTTAGAGTCAGTGATTTTCAACCTATCATGGTCTGTGGTCCCCTTTCGGAGAAACTCAGCACCCATAGCCCCTTGCTCCACCAGTAAAAATGTACAAGAAACAAGCCCATGAGCAGAAGCCTGCTCGTGGGCCCACACACCAAGGGGGCACAGGACTCCGGTTGAGTAACCCTGGTTTAGAGTTTTGAGTGGCTGATTATTAGTTAATTTCTCCATGTTTGTTGTGTCACTGAGGAAAAGTACCTGCCATCAGAATTAAATTTATTCAGATTTATTGTTGGGGAATCTAATCTACCAAGAAGATATATGCTAACATTAGAAGTTCATGAGTATATTTTAGTCTTCATTTTTTGAAGGTTGATTGATTTAATATGCAAAACATTGTGGCAATGCTATGCTTCCTGATACTTGCATAGCAATAATTTTTCAGCAATGTGTTTAGTTCTCATATGTTTAGTCTTTAAATGTTGTTGAAGATGTAAAGTACTTGAAAATTTCAGTGTGCTGATATTTAGAAAATTGCTTGTGTACTTTTGGTATGAAGCTGTAATGTTTTGCTGACTGCATGTATTTTCAGAACAGTGTCATATTATTCGCAGTCATGTCATTCTATTCTTACTCAGAAGTTTGTATTTGTGTCACAGGCATTAAATCACAACCGTTCACCAGGTGTTGAACTTGGACAAGGGTATGGGTTTCACCATTCCTCTTCATAATATATATGAATCGGATAGACAGTTACAGCTAAGTCGACAAGGGTGCCACTGTTGGAAGACACAAGAATAACTGCTTGCATTTTGTGGATGATTTGATGCAGCTAACATCCAATAGGGTCATCAACATGCACTTCATCAGTTTACAGGTCCGTATGACCAAGTGGAATAAAAATTAGCTGCAAAAGACAGGTATTACAGTGTGTCTTTCCAGATATTTTTTTGAAGTCATAGACCAAAATTTTTTAAAGTGACCAAAAAAAATTAATATAAGTCAATTCGATCAGATATATAGACTAATGAATGGGGTCATCGCGAGTTTTAATCCTACTATGGTACAAATGGCTGAAATGTCTCAGTGACCGCAATGTCTCAGCAAAAAATGTCCGAAATGTCTCATTGAAAAAAACAACTCTCCAGAAACCCAAGTCAGTGTGCATTGCAAATAATAGTGATACGCTGCAGCATGTCAAAAACTTCAAGTGTTACCTTGGGCTGGTGTTCATGAGTGATGAAAGGAAGACCAAGGAGATTGATACATGGGTTGGTAAAGCGAATGCAGTTCTGCTTAAGTTTTATTGTTCCCTGGTCACAAAACGGGAACTTCTGTGCACTGAAAAGCTGTCAGTTCATCAGAATATGTTCTGATCTTCACCTGTAGTCATGAATCTTGGGCAGTGACTGAAANAGTGTTATCTCAAGTGCAAGCAGCAGAAATAGGATTTTTGTAAAGNCTTGATGACAAAGTGTACAGCTAATAAATTTTTAAAGCCCTGGATGTCGAGCCACTTTCCTGAATAGAGAGATCTCAGCTGCGCTGTTTTGGCAATGTGACCAGAATGTCCCAGGAAATATTGGGAAGGCGAGTCCTGCTGGCTACACCCACGGGAAAGTTACCCAGAAGTTATCCAAGGACCAGGTAGCATGATCACATGTATGACCTTACCTGGTCCCATCTTGGAATAGAGCCAGCAGAACCTTCTCAATTACTGAAAACCGTGAGGTATTCCATGTCTCAGGGATGATACCCTGTGACCTCCAGAATAAAGGTGGACCTGTGTGAAAATGAATGTCATGTTATACAAAGTATTGTTGTTTTGGTGACTGTCATTGTGATAAACTGAATTGCCTTTGAAAGGGTTAGTAAACTTCACAAAATTTGTTTATGTCAACTGTAAAGAAGTTGGAGAAGTTGTGTTGCAATGTATGCGTGCATAGGAAGTTATTTGGGTATCACTACTACTAGTGCCCATGCATAGACAAATTTTTAGTTATATTTTATGTATATATAACGAATGTTTTTTCTGCCCAAAGTAGATGCACAACCATTGCAGTGGTTGAAAGTCATACTGCATGGCAGATCAGAAGTTCATAAAAGACCAAACAACAACTGAATATTTGAAACGACTGATAGACTTTAGTAGTCACCGATAAGATCAAATATATTTTCTATTCTTGCACATTGTTCTGCTATTAATGGTTAAAATGCTTGAAAATTTTGCTCTTTCTAGCTTCCATGTGTTGCTTGTACAAATATTTGTTCAAAAATCTATTTGATTTTTAGACAGCACCTAAGAGCAATTTATTTGTGGATATTATCATTCTAACAGCCTAGGATGTTGGGTGCTTGTGCTCAAGATTTTTACCATGAAAATTTTTGTTTCTATTATAGCTATGACGAATGGGTCAGAAGACCTATTTGTTGATCAAACGGCTGAGGGACTTAATGACAGAATGGATTCCGGTGTACAAGGAGTGGCAGTATTGATGGAAGATCTAAGGAATGCTGTGGAAGCTACTTTGGATGTGCAGTTTAGTGATGACAGAGAAACAAAGCTGCTGTCTGACGTGTTGCTTAAGCAGCTTTCAACAGATACTCTGTTATTCTACAGAAAACTCCTTGCTTTGCGGGTTTGTATTGTTCAAAACTGAAAGTGACAGCATGCTTGGTTTATTCGACATACGCTAATCTGTCAATCGGTTACATGATTCGCCGTGAAAGATTTCACTCTGTTGACCACAAGCTAAGTTCAATTTTTGTGTGATTTTGGCCAAGTGTTGTCAACAAAGTGGCCGAGTCCACAATTCTGCTCAATCAAGAGCATTTCTGTGTTAACAAGTACAAAGACATTCTGAAATTTGTGAAACGTTTTCGGATAGATACGGGATGGAAGGCTTAAAAATCACAACGCAGCTTGAATCAGTTCTAAGTTGTGCTGCAGAGAGAAGCGCCATCTCCGCTGTATGTGACTTGCAAAGACAAATTGCAAACGAGGAGCAGTTGCACAGCAAAATCTGGCAATTTTTGGCAAGCAACAATTTAAACATTGAACAATCCCGCTCCAAACGCTATTTTGAAGCTGCTTGTGGAAAACCAAATTTTAGCGAAGTTGTTTCCGAGTTCAATGTGTTTGCTGCGCATGCCTTCAGCATTGCCTGGCCGTATTACCTGTGAGGCAGAGCGTACCATTTTTGCACTTCGTCGCATTAAAAAGTATCACCGATCGACCATGACTCAACGTAGCTTGAAATCTTGTTGTTTACTAAGTATTCATTCCACCGTGATCGACGAACTTAATGTTAAAAGATTGATGAATGCTTGGATTGATAGAGCTGCAGCCCGCACAAATGCTTTTAGGCAATTGTGTGTTATCAACTTTTCATGATTCCAGTTTAATCTGTTAACGTGTTCTACCACTATTGAAAAAATAATGAGTGATTGAATAACTGTGAGTCGCCCGTAAAACTGACATTAGTGTGAGAGCCGCTTTGGGGATGCGCTTCAACCGACATTGTTTTAACAAAATTAAGCAGTTCTTGACGTCATATTTTGTGACGTTATGGATTTCGAACGCCCGCAGAAATTGCAAACTTGGCGCCTATTTTTTTAATATTGCATTTGAAACTTACTTTCAGTACAGCCATGTCCGTGAAGTTAATATTTGTCTGTGGAGTGAATGGTTAAGTTTCAGCAGAAATCGTTTCTAAGTTATATTTTTCAACTCTGTTGGCTTTGAACTCATTAGGCTCTGTTTTGTCGAGTCAAGGTCATCGGAAATCACAATCACTGCGCTTAAAAGAACCACTTGCATTCTTTTTTGCAGAAACATTGCTTTTATATATTTGCGTGTGTTCGCGTTGCTTGTATGAAATGATTTTCCTAGTTGGTTTCAGTCGTCATTTATCTCACCAACATCTCTTCTTGATGCTAAGCCGGCAGTTTGGTACTTTGGGCTGTTGCCATTTTTCCAGGTAACGGATGAATCCGAGTCGGACAAAGTAAGACGTCTTGCGGCAGAGAATGAAAGCTTGAACTTGCAGGTGAGAGTTCGCTTGATGCTATACTCATACGAGGCCTCCTCAAAAAGCATCCGACCTTTGGGCATAAAGAATGCACACAAACGTTATTTAACCACCTTCAAAATACACCCCTTGCAGGCTCAGTTACTTCCCAGCGGATCTGACACGTCTATGAAAACCCCTGGAATGCTCTAGAGTAGTGATTCTCAACGTGGTCCACCTGGAATTTCTAGTGATCCACAGAGATTTCCATAAATCCTTGATAAAACGTTCACTGTCCTTTGTGCAATACAGTTTCTAGTTGTTCACAAGGTGTCAGCATAGCAAAAATAGCCCATCGGACATTTTTTTAAACGTTGGTCCACAGGCCAAAAAGTTTGAGAACCACTGCTGTCAGAGCGACGCCGTCGGTTTTTTGATGATGTCTCCTGTCGTGACTGAAATCGCGTTCCTTTCAGCGAACTTTTGGGAAAAGTCAAAATCGCATGGTGCTAAGTCGGGAGAGTAAGGCGTCTGTTGAACGAGTGGTGTATTTTTCTTAAACAAATACGCTTGGATTACGTGGGTCGAACGAGCGGACCATGTCGTGGTGCGGCTGCTAATTCTTCGCTGCCCACATAAGAAAAATGTCGCCGCCACTCTCCGCCAGCATGAACCCTCAGTTACAATGTAACAAACTGATCCCGTGCTAATTCTCACGTCTACAACAACAGGTACGGGAGTGGTGGGTTTGACTTTTGTTAAGTGAGGTATTTATTGCACTCAAAGATTTGATTTGAAAGATGCTGATGTTGAAGTTTTGTGGTTGGACGTGAGTCTTGGTGAATCGATTCGTTTCTTGCTGTGTGCCACCAGCCGCCTAATGCAAATGCACAGTCTGTTACAGTTAATTTCAACGAACTAACTTCAGGCAAACATTTGCGCCTTCAATATAACCTTGCTCGTAGCATGCGCTATTAATGATTTCAGCAACTCATACAGCGTCCTACATGTGGCAACCACATTTTAGATTGGTTCCTAACTAAAAAAACAATTATTGCTTGTGATATTGGTGTTCTTACAGCTCATTTCTAATCTCGACCGTTGTCCTATTTACTTGAACTTTTTTTCAATCAATATACCGCTTTCTTTTGACATGGTGAATTTACATGCTGTTTGTCTACTCTTGAAGCTAATTTCGGACGTCAAGATTCAAGCTAACTTCAGAAGTTAAGATTCTGCTGTTTTCTACGCCCTAGGACATTATTGTTGCGAACTCACCTAACACTAATACAGCTCTAGAGTCCAGATAACATTACTGACGTTATTAACCACTGCTGGGTTGCACATCCCTACAGACCTACCCGACTTCTATAAACGTAGTAAGCCTTGGATGACAAATGACTTGAAACGTCTTACCCGACAGTGTACCAAAGTTTTTACCTGTTGTCGTAAGACAAACAAATATAATGGTCAATTTCGTTTATACTCAGTTTCTGTATTCCTTTCGGAGTTTCACGAGTAGTCTGCAGTGCACATCTCCGCTTGCTTGCGCCGCGGGTCACGCGCCTGCTTTCACAGTGAATGCGCACTGGTGGCGAGTCAGTGGCAGCACTGCGCGTGAACTGTTCCCATGCACCCTTCCATCAACTCTGAGCACGAGGCTGGAGAGGCCGCAAGTATCGTTTTTCAAGTTTTCGGCATGACCTGACCGGGAATCGAATCCAGTCTTCCAGCTGTGGTGGCGAGTGCTCAAGCAATTACGCCCTTGGATTGGTTCTAATATAAAGTTGATTATAACATATCGAGGAATTTGATACAACGAAAAATTCATGCAGCTAAATCACAAAATTAGGATTTCATTTTGCAGAAGCCTAATTCATTCCATTCCATCTAGCAATCCATCTTATTGGAAACATCTTAACCGCTGCTAGAATCCCATTGAGTTCTGCAGCTTTCCACTTCTCACCAATAGAAAACCAGTTTATGATGATTACGATAAGTGCAACCTTTTTAATATTTACTTCGCAAGTGTTCCCACGTACGCTACTCGACAACAAACTTCATAATGTAAATCTTCCGCACTTACCGTATATCATTAATCGACGTCTGAATCCACTGGTTACGGAACCATTTCATTTTTAGTTTGTACTCTAAAATTTAAACCCTACTAACTGCAAAAGGTTACGTAATCTTTCCGAATCGCTTGCTCAAATCTTGTCGTCAGTCATTGGCAACATCGTTAAGCCTACAATTCAACCAGGGCTGTGGAGCCGGTACTCAAATTCCAGGCCACGACTCCTGCTCCGGGCATCTTAACTTTTTGGCTCCGGCTCCAACATCTTGAGATTTTTGGCTCCGGCTCCAGAACAATTTGGTCCAAAAGACAGAAAAAAACATTATTTGCATATCTCGCTTGAACCGGAACCCAAATATCAGGCTCTAGCTCCGCCATCTAAAAAATTTCGGCTCCGGCGCCACAGCCCTGGATTCAACTTTGCTTTGGCAAAGGAATTCCCTCTTCAATGGAAAATTGCATCGATTTTACCCCTTCAAAATGGTTCTTATGATGGTGTGAATTACCACCCTGTCGCACTACTCTTTTCATCTGCAGTGTTTGAAAAACCTATTTATTCGCATTTGTGTTCCTACCTCAAATCTAATAATCTTCTAAATAATAGAAATTCCGGGTTTCGTAAAAATCGTTCAACGTTAACATCGCTTCTAAAACAAGAACACATGTTACTCCTAAAAGCTAGCCATGATATTTATCAGCCCCATGACCATTATTTTTTGTTGCGTCAAACGTTTACTGAACGTTTTTTCTAATTTTATTAGTCGAAGATTTTATTTGTCGCAGCATGTGTTGTTGACGTCAGTAAGTTTAGTTAAGAAGTTCTGATTTCTGAGCCTGTGTTCTGATCTACTCATTTTAGTCTTGCGTTTGTTGGCTTAGCCTTTCAACTTTTCGTCCGTAAGCTTTGTTCGCGAATTTCTGGACTGAGTATGCGTAATTTTACGTGAAATCGATTTCCTATTAATAACTTGCTAATCGATTCCTTGCTTACCTCATTGTGGAGAGTACGCACTTGAATGTAGATATGTGCAAGTTTAAATCATCGCAAAAAAAGCACAGCACACCCCGCTGATTGCTCGAAAGCCAGAAAACCTCGAGCTTTTAACTGCAGTTGGATCAAATCACGGATTTTGTTACTATTTTTATACCTTGAATAATTAAAGCAAAATTATCCCTTGGGAACTACATGATGGGCATGTTTGGTTACATTTTTAGTATTGGTTGTATTTTGGACAGAAGAATCCTAGATTTTTTCAAAGCAAATTAATTTCTTGTCTCGATCCTGCTGAGAGAGATAAAAGTCTCGATTTACAAAATAAGAGTGGGAAAACCGTCTCATTGCAAATAAAGACTTTTTTCGTGCAAGGTTTAGTTTATAGAAAACTGACAACAATGCCGTGACGTTGCTAACTGTACGTCCAAGATAACTGATGAATATGCCAATTTCTAGGGTTTTTTAAAATGCTGCTTGAGGTGTGCTTCGATTTTACCTCCAAATCTGAGATATTCTGGTATTGCGCACGCCACGCATAACAATGCGGATAATTGCTGATAAAAGGTTCCAACCATCCATTGATCGTACTCTATCAGTTTGCTTTGCGACATTTCGTTGCTACTACAAGTGATTTCGTACCCACAGTAAAGCTACAGGGTGACCTAAAAAAACAAAAGCTAATCAAATTGTATTAAAGCTTGGCAAAGGTCCAGCGCACTTCAAGATTTTGCTGGACTTAAACTTCAGTCTGTCATCTTGGTCGCTTTCCATAAAAGTCAACTTCTTTCCACGGTGTGCTCCAAAAAAACTGGGGTGTTCAAGCTGCTTTTTTTTGCTGAGACATTTCGGTCATTTGTCCCGTATTATGATATTAGTCGCCGTAACAGCGTTCACTAGTCCCAATTTTCGGACATTATGACCGAATTGACTTAATTTTTTTTTCGATCATTTACAAAAAATCTGGTCTATATTCGAAAAATGACGGAAAAAAATAAATCTAGTGTTCAAGCCCAGTGAATGCGGTGCTCACTCAACGTCCCACTTCCTGCTGAATAGTCTCTCGAAAATGAAATAGCTCTCTCAGCCAGGCGAGGAAGTCATGTGTCGGGGTTGGCACCGTCTTGGTGAAACCACTGTTCATCTCGATCTCTACATCTCATGCGTCATCCCAGCGAAGTGATTTCCTTGTGCCACGCACAGCGTCAGTGTTCTGTCCTGTCGTAGCACACGCTCTCCGACCAGAATAACTGTCCCTCAGATTTTCAGAAGTATGATTTTGCACAGTCCCATACTCTTCTTAACTAATGAACCGAGTCGAACATTCTGTTTTTGAATGGACCATGACATGCTGAAGATGACTATTGTTCCAGTATTTCGTGCACAAACTCTACTTGTATACCCTGAAACAACTCTATTCTAAGATTTGTGTGTTTTGATTTTTTGTGAGACCATGTTACATTGTTCTTGTAACAGCGATTTGTTTATTGCTTTGAGGAAGCACGTTGCCCTGTAATTGGGTCACAGCATTTTGTGAATTACGCTCTTTGGCAGCTAGTTGTCAGTGCAATCTTCTCGTTTTTAGGTAAGCGTGCTGAGCGACCAAGTTGAACTCCAGTCTGAAAAGCTGCAGGAGGTCGAAGAGCAACTGCAAGAAGCTACCAAGCGCTTGGATGGAGCGGACACGCGTTTACGTGAGGTTCGTGCTTTGACAAAACAACCTTATTCCTGCAGTTTTCGCGGAAGTATTGTGGATCCGCAGTGTCGAATTCGGCGTTGCTGCTTTTCTTTATTTGCTGATCTGCGGAGTGTATGGCCGCCAGTTTCGAATGTCTGACAGTAAGATTTTCGGAGTTTTCGTGTCTGTTGGCCATCATTCGTATGATGCATTCGTGACAAAATGCTAGTGTCCTATTTTCAGTATCCTATTTTCGATTGAAATGAGCCAATTTTTTGTTTTTTAATTTGTAGCGTTCTTTGAAAGTTAAGTTAATATGAAGTTACATTTTGCACAGGTTGTGTGCACTGCTTTGGTCTTGTGAAAGGTCAGTTGTCGTTGATGTATGTTTTAGAAATGAAATGCAAAAAACCTGTTGGTAAAAATTGGGTACTCGCATTCACGTGAAGAAGACAAATTGTTTTGAAACATTGCAATTGATTATGCTTCACTCCCCCATTCGTCTACAGGTTTGCTATCCTAGCATCCTCGGATTTCTTGTGGGTCTGAAAAGTAATCATAAAGCCTGGTCATGTCGTCTCAAACTGTAGCCTATGGGCAGTGCTCTGACCATTGGCTGAGCCAATTGTAGTTGAAAGTAATCGATTGCGGGCAGCAAAGTAATCACAATTTAGTTGTAATTTTAACTTTTTTAAATGTGTTGTTGTGGTTGTTGTGATTAAATGCATAGACGGTATAATAAATTGTTTTGTTTGTTTTGCTATTTGCAACATGCTTGTTAGAGCACTGCCCACAGCCTATAGTTTTAAATATATTTGACAGGGCAAGACTGTGCTGCTTGATCACAGGTCGAGTCGCAATGAGGACTTGTTTCGCTTATCAGGAACCGTCTTGTGCAAGCTTCTTTTCTCTCATTGATGTTGATAAACATTTACTGAGAGTTGTTTGAAAAGTTTATTACAAATTATGAGCACACGGTCGATTCCATGCTTTGCCTATTGGAATTAAAATGCAATGGGGGATTCAAGTAATAAATGTTCTTGCGAGGTAATCGTAATTGTGATTGTCGCTGAAAACTTTTGCAGACGTGCTATTGTGGTTATAATTGAAAAAAGCAATTGACTCCATCAATGGCTCTAGCGATCATGTTGCAGATGAAAAGAAAACAAACAAAAATGTTTATTACACTTTCTTCAGATTCAATTGCAGCAACCACAATAAAAATCGCTCAATTTGAAAAAATTGCATTTTGCAGTTACACTCACTTGCCAAGCAGTAATCGTTTACATTCAAAACCATCATTGACGTCACCACCAGTTCGACACCCGAAATCACTGACGTCACCATTAGTTCAATAACTGCGTAGTGTGCCGCTCACCCATTTGTGATTTCATGTTTGGCCTACGCTGCAAAACTAAAGCGGCAGCCAAACTAATTAGACTTGTGTTAACAAGAAAATAAAGCACTGCTGGGTTTTTGTTTGCTACTATTGACCTGACTGCATTTGCACAGTTTTTCGTATCGTGGTTGTCACAACTACAGATTTGGAATCGTGAGGTTTCCAAGACAAGACACTTCAACTTGTATCCATAAAGGGTGTGTCGTAACAGCCTGGAAGAGTCCCTTGTTGCGCAGGTGATTGCAACTAAAACCTCACTAAAATCAAGTGACATTTTGAAAATGCATCAGGGCTACTTTTTGGTTTTTGTGGTTTTAAAAGTAAAGTGAAATTTGTTTTGTGTCGTTGAGTACATAGTTCAGAAATACAGTTCGCTCTTCGGGGTCCGACGTCTTTTCATATTTAGCCTTAAGGCCCAAAGTTTAAAAAGGTGAAGAAAGCGTAGTCTGCTTCAAGCATCAACTACCTTAGATGCAATTTTGTGGTATCGCTTACTCCGAATTCTTATTAGGTCTTCGGTTCGGTTGGTCTTGTGAAAACAATCGTGTTAATTCTTATACCGGTTTTTGTCGGTCACAGACCGATTTTTTTTGAAATGACCACACAAATTTAAGTCCATTAAAATCAGACTATCTGGAAATATAGACCAATGAATACTGTAACGACGAGTTTTAATACAACAGTGAGACAAATGACCACAATGCCTCAGTTACCAAAATGTCTCAGCAAAAAAAAAACAGTTGTACCACTGATACCGCGCGTAAGTCTTTACCGTTCAAACCTGGGTTTTTATATTTCGTTTTGCGAAACTTCCCTTCCCCAACGTAAAAGCGAACTCCTGTGAAGAAGAAGTATTGAAAAACACTTGAAAAGCCTCGGCTTGGTCTTAGGCATTGCTTGTCTGCTTGACATAACGCTTGTATTTTCATTCGTAGTTGCAAAATGCACTCTGATGTGAGCCGGTAAAGAACCACTGTATACTTACGGCAGCTGTGCTCAACAACTAACGCAGTTGGTTCCAGTTCTTAACTACTCGCTTTGTGTGAATTGTGGATGTCAAGCAGTCAGCTTTTGCCATGCTTAAAAAACACCAGTTAATTTTCTGCCTTGATAACGCGGTTTCCGTCATGTTGTTTTCGGTAGAGCGCAGCGGAACCCTTTTGAATGCTGCGATTGATCTTGTTTCCACTGAACACTTCTTTGAACACTTCACCAACCCTGCATTCTCTCATTCCAAAAATGTATAAAGATTTATCACCATACTTGCTTCGTAACAATTTGAATGTCCAGATTCCTTTGGCTAAAAAGAACATACTTTTTAACTCATTTTTTCGAAAAGCTGCTAGTTTGTGGAATGCATTACCAATGTTTGTC
>JGI24158J21664_10008469_pt1 | contig 13687 bp, 10 predicted proteins | sample Ectturendosymbi3_FD_21664 | JGI IMG/M metagenome (IMG submission 21664) | reverse complement strand
GATTTGTATAATGTTTGTGTGATCCATGGCTTGTTGAGGAGTTTCCTTCTGTTTCTTGATAGTGGTTGTAGTGGTGTATGCTTTTGCATTGTATCATTGAACATGGAGTGTATATTATCCACAACCTGACATGGGTTTCCATTGTTAACTGGCAGCATGTGTAGGACATCGTTTATTTCTTGCAAAAAAGTACTTCTATCCAAGTTTTTGTAATTATGTCTTAGTGTTATAGATGAGTGTTTTTGCTTGAGAGTACATAATTTTTGCACTTCTATTATTATTTGTTTCGCAAGGTTACTGTCATTGCGGCTCACAAAATGATGGGTTTTAGCTTGAAAACATACTAGTGTTTTGGGTGCCTAGTGGTAATGTTCTTTCAAGCTGAGCTTCAGGCCCAAAAATTAGAGACTGCTTTACAATTTTAATTAAAACATCCTGAAATCTAACAATATTGTAGTTAACACTAAACAGAGTTAAAGTTGCAGTGGTAAAATAGTCATTGGTTTTGTCATGTTTTGCTTGTATTTAAGTTGATCTTTGTGGTGATAAGCAATGCTTATTAAATGAATTTAAAGGTAAGCAGCATGTCAGGTAAATGGTTCAAGAAAGGGCATTTTTTTACCATTTCAACAAGTTTAGGTGTAATAGCAGTTATGTGCAAGCTGCCTATGGTATAGATATCATTTGCTGCATCAGAAATTATCATATCTGTATCTTTAAACTTCTGTCTTGAAACTTTAATGTAAGCAACAAGCAAATGTAAATATATGCCTTACAAACCACCCAATATATAAATTTATGCAAGAGATGCTAAACACCAGTGAAAAAATGTCACAAAATGGTGGAACTGTTGAAAAAGAATGAGTGTAAGCAATAAAGTGTTTAAGATTAGAAATGGTTGGGTCACAGGTATCTCTGACATCACAGTGCAAAATTTGCATTACAACAGTTGCAAACACAACCGTGTCTCTTGCAAAGCTTGCTCTTTGTGGTAATATTTTCTACCAAAATTATGTTGTGTGGTTAAATTAACAAAAACAGCAAATAGGTCGATTTTCTAAGCAGTAGAGAAGATCAGTGATCTCTTTCAGTTTGCACGAATTGCGTTGATAGACTAGTAAAACAGCACTTTATTTGGTGAATTGCAGATGAAATAATGTTAATTTATTTGAATGTTTTCAAACAGATCTGATGTGGTGGTTTGCACATGGACATAGAGGTTGATAAAAGCCACAGAGTTATTGAAAACCATTAGACTTGCTTGCTTCAGCTTCCCCCTCAAGAGAAAATGCGAGTTTGATGATAATAATAGTGTCCTTTTTGTTTTGGACGTCAGACTTTAATTTCATTATCTTTTTTTTCGTTTGGCTCAAACATATGGTCCAAGCCTTAACCAACCAAGAAAACATATGCAATGCACAAAGTTAAATCAAACAATAAAGGCAACAACCACCCTGTTGGAAAGTAAGCATGATCTGACAATGGAACTCATGTTCGACACAATCGAGCAGATAAGGCAATGCGACGACGCGACGTGGCAAGTAATCAGTGATGAATTTAAAGTAATCAACGAAGGGACGGCGTGCATTGAGACTGTTACACATATCACATTATTACAGGGGTTATTCAAAGAACACAAGAATGCATAAATGCTTAGACAGAAAACATAGCATTGATTGTTAATATCTGCACCTGTAGTGTCAAAGTAAATGGCTTCCATATCCATGTTGGATACTGCTATCGGTCAGGGAAACAGTGCTCAAAATATCTTTCCAAATTCTGTAATTGCTTTCATGTGATTAAGGGCACCAAAAATATTGGCCAAATATGCCAATTGAGAAGAAACTTTGACCCCTCAAAGTGTTTTAAATGCCGCTGGTTGTGATGTTGCAGAAACGCGTCTTACCACCTTTACCCGAGATAGCCAATGAACTTCAGAAGGTAGAGTTAGACTTGTAATTGCGAGTCCATTACTTCATACAGCTGCATAAAAATGCGATGATTGAGAGCGTGCCCTCACACGTGTTTAACAGTTTGAAGTACAATTTTGAGAGCGTAAGCGTGTATTGGTGACAGCATTTCTGATGCGAGTGCGTGTCTGTACATCATGCAGTGAGATGTGTGAAAGTGATGTGTGGAGCATCACTCTTATTCAGATTATAATAGATAAGGTAACTATGGTGAGAGTTATACCTTGCTAACAGGAAAAGTCGAAATTATTGCACTGTGTTACGTATTTGCGATTTATTAAAAGTGGCGTAACGCGGAAGATGATGTCCTCCTTACACTTGACACTACCTACAACATCTAGATAACTTCGATTTTCTTTTTCCTTGCTATAAGCTGATAAAGGGAATAACTCTAGCCATGATAGTTCTCCGTGCAGCGCAGTATGTGCAGTGAAGATACGCTTCAAACAAGATCATGATGGAATTATTGCACCACAGAAATGAAGTGATTTAATAGTACAGTAAAGAGTGTCGTGATAAGCTTGCTGTGATCGTAACCGCGCTTTCAGTCAAGCTTCATCCAAGTTTTCCTATGCTGTACCTTTACTTATTTATGGCATGGGCAGTGTTGCGCTAATCCATGAAACTCTAAAGACTGTTCTATTTTAGCATATACAGTAGTTATTAATAAATTATAGCCAAAAACGTTTGCTCAATTGTGTAATTTAGAAGACTTCTATCGAACCCCTGAAACGGCTCCGTCGAACCCAGGTAAAGAACCACTGGCCTATACGATCCAAACCATTACGGTGAAAAAAGCAGAGGAGAGCAAATTTTACCCAGTGTTGTCTCAGACGTTCCAATTAAAAATTCTATGTGCGATTACCAAATTACGCCAACGATCTTTTTTTGCTACTAAACTGGACATCAAATGGGGGAAGCGCCACCATCGGCCCTGTCGACCATTAGGTTGAGTTTCTTTAGGGCAATTTTGTTACTAAATAATCAGTCCTTGTTCCTATTCCAATATTTGATTATGAATTTCGGGTAATGACCGCAAGAGTGTTACCACAAGCAATAGAGCTGGAAATTTTTTGAAGAGATCAATATGTAGCGTTACTGTACCAAGAATACTGCAGTGAATTTCGTGAATCCTGAACATCGACTCATTTCTTCGAATAGTGAAACCTCAGCTCAGAACGTCACAGAAACGGTAGACGAGGCATGTCGTGCAGGCTACACCCATGATAACACAATTTAAAGGTTAGTCGAAGATCAGGTGACATGATTGCATCACTGACCTTGTCGTGGATTGGCTGAGGTATTTCGAGACTTCCTAATGTTGATTCACCCCAACCTTCTCGAGAGGAAACTCGGGTTATAAATGATATGACTTGATTTCAAATATATTCGAGGTAATTTATAAAGCCTCGCCACCACAAACTGTTTAAATGGACGAGACTTCTCTTTTCACGAGCAAGTGCTGATATCGGGGGTTGTTTCTCACGCTAGTCTTTTGCTTTTTGCTGGCAATGCTATGAATGATTAAATTGTTTATTTGCAAACTGTCCAGATGCAAAAGCTTGTTCAAGCACTGTTTGCCAGATTATTTGTACTTCATTGTCAAGTCTCATTAAATATTCGTATTGCTCGGCCACCGAAATCCCTAAATAATTTTTGGCTTGAGTAGTAAAAAAGCGTATTCTTTTCGATATTGCTGTGGGTTGTTGCGAAAGCATGAAGATGCCCTCTTCGGCCTCAGTGGCAACTTTTTAAAAACTTCACATGTGTGGCGTCCACTATAAGTTGAAAACATACGGTAACTTTTCGATTGTCACCTGAAGTTATTGGCTAATTTCTTATTCTGAAGCTGACGAGTTCCAAAAAAACGTACAGTTTTGTCTCACTTCACGCCGTTGGGCTGCCTGACTCAGCCGCCACTATTTGCAACTGTTGTCGCCCGATTTATAATTCCGTTAATAATGGCGTAATAGCATGTTTTCGTTATTTATGCAAGCGGTATACATTTGGTATGTAGCTTGTAAGGTAATTGAAAGTAGCACAGTAAGCACACTCTTTCATTTGGTTTAGTTTCAGGCAGACATTAGATTTAATGTCAATGTTTGACTTGGTTAAAAACGCAGCCCTCCATTTTCACGCGAAATATTTTTCTGCAAAATTTTAGCTCCTAAAAAATGTTTGTAGAACAGCTCTATTTCTAACTTTTAGGAGCAATACAACTAAAAATTTTTTTGGTGCATCATTAACAAGTATGCGTTTCAAGCAACTGCTAATATGGGCAGATTTCGTCTTATCCCGTTTTCCAAGAGTAGTGTTGCACTCCAAATAGCAACATTTCTTTTGCGCCATCGGATAGCCCGTTGCAGCAGGCTTAAAATTGCTTTGCTGTTAAACTCCGCAGCATGTGTGTATTCAGTTCACCTGTTGTCTCTGAGAACCAGGTTAATGTTTGAACAGAACTGGCGTTTGTTTCCTTTGTCGAAGCAAACTCGCATATCCGTGATGGGTTGCGCTCAGCAATTTTTAAGTCTATCTTGAGTCACGAGCTCCATTTTCTTAAGTTTGTTTTTCAGAAACGTTTGGCTGAAAATAGCAAGCAAGATTTTGCTGTTGGTAGTCCTGCGCTTTCATGTGGCTTCACTTTTATTAAATGTCTTTCCCACATTCGTATTTGTTGCATCCACAGAGATGCCCGTAACGCCTCTGCTGCAGTTTTGGAAATTTCATTGACTTTTCGTTTTTGCACGTTGCTAATTATGATGCCTTTTTTCATTTCAATTTGCCATCCATTTTGACACGAAGCGCCGGTGCGGACAAAGTTCACTGAGCTAAGCTTATGCGATGTTCAGGTTGACTCCGATCCATTCCAAGTTCATGCAGAAGAAGTGCTTTGTGTAAGAGCGGATTGCTTTAACAACATGAGGTAGATTTGTAGGATACCGTAGCAACACGACAAAATGTATCATCAAAGTTCAACTCGGGGTTTGTTTCCCTCTGGTCGGCGAAGCGTATGTTCAAGTACAAGCAGAAAAAAAGTTTCCGTCTCTGTTTCTTCAAAGAATATGCATTACTGTCTTTTGCACTTTTCCCTACGAAGTATATGTAGATAATTATCGCACTACATTTCTATTGGAAAAAAATCCGTAATGGAGATAAACTGCAACTTCGATTTTTTCCGCACGACGTGTATAAGCGTCTGAGTAACCTACAAAAATGCTGATATACAGAATGTAATGTAATGCCGCTGCTTTCCAATTAGTTTTTACCGATCAAAATCCTTATTCTCTTAATCAGTGATTTCCAATCTCTTATGTGATCCAAATGATTTTTCCTGAAAGTGATATGTCCTACTATGTCGTTCGCATTTGGCTGCGTTAACACGTCACATAATGATCAACTTGTTTGTGTGTAGTAGGACTAGGAAAGGAGTGTTGCTACGCAAAGGTGTGGAAAGAAAATCATGATACCATGACTGGTTGCAGCATCTTTTGTCTACGTGTTGTTATTTTCATGCTGCAGTTGGTAGTTTCATCACGTTTTCAGCAAGATACATGGCCTTCTTGAAACCACCTCAGAGTCCAATAGGGATATAGGCCCCACTGGTCGAAAAAAAATTGGTTAAAATCATTTCAAGGAAAATCAACTTGCAAGGATTTTCCAAAACTTTTAATGATTCTTATTTATTAAAAAAACAGTGCATGAGTTATGAACCGCTTTTGTATAGCCTAGTAAAATTAAACTATCGCTAAACGTTATCTCAGTGTGACGTAAAACACTTCTTAGACATGATTGTGCTCCGCACATTTTGTCGAGCACAGGCCAAAACTTAATAAACATAATTTATTTCTGAAGTTCCCGTCGAATATCACTTGTCATGTGAAAATGTGTTGTTGAAAATAGCACTACAACTTTGCAATCGAACATCAGCCAATGCCTGCAAATACCTACGATACTCGTGGGTTTGTTTGCAATTTTTACGCTGTAATTTAGAAAACATTCGAGTGTTCGCGGGGAAGCCAAGTTTGAATGCCGAAGATCTTCTTGGGTATCCATTCGCAATCTAAAGTCGGAGGCATTTTTACCTCCACACGAAGAAATGCAGACCCATGGGCTTGGCAGAGCTCATGGCTGTCTCTGTCTGTATGTTTTTATTTGTTTGCAAGGTCAAATGCTTTTAATTTTATTTTTGGGTGAAACTGTTTGGCGTTAAGTTTTTGCTCTTACACAGGTTGGCGCAGGAAGAATTGAAGCAAAACTGGTGTTTTTACTTCAAAGCAAGAGTGAAGTTGAAACAAAAGATTTGTGATTTCGTTTCTTTATCAGCTGCGAACTCATTTCATTTGTTGTTTTTATGCAATTCCAAGTAATTTGCGTTGGAACCAAAAGGTGTTTGATAGTGCGTATTCGGAAGCGTATCGCCTGCTAGCCGTTCAATCCCAAAGCGAGGCTCCTGTATTTCTCAGTGTTATTGAAGAGTTTTTGCATCAAAACAATTAACAATTTTTTGCACCTTCGGGCAAATCACGTGATTGGTAGTCGACATTTACCACGCCGTCAAGTCAATCTTAAACAACAATTGTAAACTCAGTTTCTAGTCGGCTAGACTCGTTCTGTGCGTATACGCTTCCTACGTTTTCTTCTTAATTGAATTCTTTATGCTGAAATGACACATCTTTGTTATCACGTACAACCACCTTTTCAGTAGTTAACGAAAATTGGTTGGTCAGATTTTATGTGCTTATCAGTAATCGCTGTTTTTGTCGTCATTAGTTTTCTCGCAACACAACTGCCGAAAGAAAATTATGCGTATATTCCGATTATTCTTCATGCATTCAGAACTTGTCTAAGACTCAAAGACCTATCTTTACTTTTAATTCGCCAACAGCGCCAGAATGGCAAAAGTAAATCGGAGTGTAATGATTTTCCACTGTTTTCTGTATGATGCTCGTGTAAAATTAGCAGTAAACCGCGTTCGGATTCGCGTTTTCAGCAGAACGTGTCTAAATAATTTTAGGGACGGTATAGTATACTTGCCATAGTTGTATACGATTCATTCTTTTGCAGAAAAATGTGGTGTTGCTTGAAAATGGTTTTATGGTCATCTTGTAAATTTTGTTGTGTGTTAATGAAACGGTTTCGAGTTGCCCACTCCAATGACTACCGAATTACGCATTACATTTCCAGAAACGTAAGTGTTCGCCCGAACCAGGTTAACCATTGTTTCAGGACCTTTGATGCCTGGTTTAGAAATATTCTGTACGGTTTTGTTCAACGGTGTACATCTTCATCTCAGTTTTTTATCTGATCACTTCAAATGTCTGATGCTCTTTACAAATCACCAGTTTTCCTCCACTATTTAACGCTCTTGTGTGACGGTGAGCAACTGTAGTAGTTGCAGGTGCGTTGTCTTGGTGTTTGTTTTTCATCAGTATTGCCTTGGCGTGTCAACCAAAACCTTTCGTGTGCTTAGTGGCTCCTCATGATTTCTCTTTTTTCTTGTGAATCCACGTAACGGCAAGTAAAAATGTTATTACATAATACTATAGCAAAATAACCACCGCCAAATCTTGCTTTGAATGCAGTGAAAAAAAAACGGTTGTCAGCTTCAAGCTAAATATCTCGCAAAAATATTTGAAACCTTGATCAAAACAAGTTGCATGCTTCTCTGCTCCGCTGAGCACCCCCATCCGACTGTTTTGGCCGTTTACTTTAAAACTTGATATTAGAATGTCTTCATTTTTGTCCTACTGCCAGATTCCTGTATGACGATGAGTGAATGCAGTTTAATAGATTGGGCGCTGTTGCAGTGTTTTGCTCCTCTCTCGGTGTCGACTGTGTTTATCAGCTAACGCCTGCTCTGTTATGTATTATGACAAGCCATTTTTGTGTTATTGTGGTATTCGAGTACTTTGTGGATATGGACTGTGATTATGAATCAATAAACATGCAGATAAATAAATAATGGTAAAATCCAACTTCATTTTATTGTACAGTACGGTTTCATCAACTCCAGAGGTGCTTTTGTTTAAATGCATGGTTCATACTTGTTTTTTTAAGCAATTGCACTGGACGGAAATGCCTCGAAAGAGCACCCGTGCGATTGAGATATTTTCATGCATGTTTTTTTCGAACGGACCCCTCTGCCTAAAGCCCGAGCGCGGTCCATGGTCACATGCACGACGACCGAAGCGCGATGGTTTTGATTAATCTTGCGCATTTCATGGCAGTAACCGCCCAAATTATATTGAGACGAAAGTGTCGCCTGTATGCCAGTCACGTCTCAACATTTGGGACGAAAGCATAAACTGAGCTCCTACGTAAAGACACAATTTTGGTTTAAGGTAAATCCAAGAGCAGACCAGGTAGAGTTTTTGCAAATGTCGCCGGCAAAGGGTCAACGAATTTTTTGACACCCATTGTCGCTGGCGGGTGACTAGATTTTTATTGTGGGACTCGGTGAACGTCAAACGGAGGGCCACATTCATTAATGCGGTGAAAAACCGTTGTAATTAACGGAAGTTGCAAAAGAAACAAAGAGAGGGAGAAACTTAAAATGTTTGGAGAAAATTCCAGTTTCGGAGAATGCCCCTCTGTTAGGAAAACGCAGCCATCATCAGTTTCGATTACGAAACTACGCCAGTTTACCGAATAATGTCCCCGATGTAATTTTAACACTAAAAATTGTAACATCAAATAAGGTGCTCTGCATCACAGGCCCCATACTAACGACCCGTTTGCCGCTTCGTATTAGGTGAAATGAACTAACTTGGTCTTTTTAAACATTCACATAGATGATATAAATGTGTTTATTATCACCTTTTTTGCTTTAAAATTGCGAAACACGGAGAATTTTGCCTCCAACATCCCCAAAATTTTACCATTATCCAGTTTTCTCATAAAATGGAGAACATTAAGCCCTACCAGTGCTCCATCATTTTGCACCCATGATAAACACTGGGTACGGTGCCGGCAAGAACGCTTAACAGGCAAACAGCAAACTGTAATCACAAAAACTCTTTTGCAAACAAAAGGTTCGTCGTAGTTTAAAGTGCTTTAAAGACCACCTGAAGTGCTTTCAACATATGGCTTTGTTCCTCCTGTCGGACAGGGTTTGCATTTCTGGCTGTTTACTTCCCATTGCGAAAATATATGCTTTGAGTGTTGTGCTGCACTAACAGTATTTGTGTTGTTCGCTACTTGCATAAATATCAATATGAGTTATGAACGCATGCTTGCCGCCATTGGCGATGCGCATTTAAAAACTTGTGTGGAAGGAACTGATCTCTTATCCTCTGATTGATCTGCGCACAAAACCTAGCTGCAGTGCACACCACATGTATTCTATATACGGTAGGTAAGTTCATTCACATATTTTGCGACTCAGACCACCAACCAACAGAATGCAATAAAAAGAGGATCACACCACAGGGAGAAAATCTAATTGCAAGTTAACAAAAAATAAAAAGTTGGGGAAAACAACTGAGGACATAGGTATTCTGCAAATTGGTGTCAACTACAAATTGAGATTCAAAAGGTTGTCGAAAGGCTGATTGGTCAACTACTCAACCAGCCATATTGTTGGTGCTGTATAAATCAGTACTAAATTGAAGACGTTTCCCGTGAAGAGGAAAATTACATGACAAAATGCAATAATTTCAACATTAAATAGAAGTTGGTAGCAAAGCACAACATCAAAGAAAAACAAAAATAACGAAGGGTGGAAAGCATTGCTATATACAGAAAGGATAGAGTGAACACTATGAAGACTTACAGAAAAATGGAACAAACACGTGAATAAAAAATCAACTGACATATTGAAAAAAGAACAAGACATTTTTGTACTGTTTTCCAAATGAAAAAAGAGACTTCAAGTTGTCAGGAATTTAAGACCCAAGTTTGGGACAAACCTAAATCAAAAAAAAGGTGAATCGGAGATGTTTTCATTTTAGGTAAATAGTAGTGTTTCCAATTCGGCGCAAAATTTAAAACCCGGGTTTCGGGTAGCTGAAAAAAATCGGGAAAACCCGTTTTTTTTCGGGTTTTTAAATGAATGCAATTTTGACCGATAAAAACTCAATATCATTGTGGAAATTATCGCTGTTAGTCCCTGGGCAATTTATTAGTGAATTACTGATAAAGTAAGCACAGTTTTTCATAATGTTTATAAAACTGACGCGCACAGGGCCGCAACCAACTGATATTTTCCAGAGGGGAAAAATTATGTAACCTATTGCTGTACCTAACAAATACATACGTTTTTTAAAATTTCGGGCAATTGCCCCCCTCTGGTTGCGGGCCTGTTGACGCATGACAATCAAACCACGCACTCATCATTCAGTCTGTCTCTGAGTTTTGTGGCAAATAGTCCCGTGGCTCAAAAACCCTTTCTGGTTCCACTGATGTGGGCTTCATTGTAATTTAGGCATGGTACACTTTTTCAAGGCTATTTGACCTCTTCTTTGTAACATCAAAAAGACTCATTTTCTTCACCACCATTTGTGATCGGATCTCTTCTTGTGCCGGAGTAGTTTTGTGGTCTTTACTCTCAAATATTACATGGATTCTGTGGTTCGATTTCAAACGGTTGATTGAATTTTCAATGCTTGAAATTCCTCCTTTTGTATAACGGAGCACAAATTGTACTTTGTTGTTTGTTGAGCCTTATTGTGTAAGAAATAGCTCTAAGCTTCTGATTTTATTTGATTACTAACGCCTTTAAACTGAATGTGTTTGATTAAAGAACTAGTTAAAGTCGCTTCTAAAGGAAAGTATATTTAGTAGAAAGTTATTGCAAACTGAAATGGAACAAAATCGATTCGGCAAAGAATCACAGCTTGTATACGAACTAACACAACAGCTTATTAATGAACTTACTAGTAACTACGACACAGCTTTGAAGAACTACCTCATATCCGGTAGTTATTTAATTAGGTTAGCGAAAAGGCTAACGTTCGCGTAGGCACCCATTATGTCCAAAATGACGTCACGATCCGTCTAAATAGGTCAATTGAACGAAGTTATATAAACGGATCAACAACGAACACATGCTGGTCAGTGAGCAAACCCACACCTCGTGCCTCATGACAGACCTAATAGTTGAAAGTTCGAGCGTGCTAATTTGGCCGTTTCATGCGCCACTGTACAACTTCAGTGTTATCAGAATTACTAATATTTGACTGCAACTGCAATTCCAGTTTTTTTTAATATCCGGGTTTGGTGGTTGAAAAAGACCCGGGTTTCGGGTAGTAGAAAATAGCTGAAAAATCCGGGTTTCGGGTTCGGGAAAACTCAGGTTGGAAACGTGAGTAAATGGTATTTTTGCAAAGAAGCAAACCCTGCTTGATATTTGGTGCTGCTGCAATCCGAGAAAAATAAATTGTTAAAGTGTTGAGGCAGTCCAGCATTATCAAAAGAGAACATAAATGTGGCAATTGATAAATTTAAATAAACTAGGAATTTTGTNAATTCGGTGCTGAATATAGATAATATCCGTTTTAGTTTTTTTAATAATTAGAGGCTCGTTAAGCTTTATTTTAGTTTTATTAACTCTTTCCCAATTATGCTTTTTAAAAAATTGTTGCGTCACCGCTGCTAACAACATTCTATCTTCCAATTGTCGCAAAAAAGTTTTAAAGTTTTATCTGCAGCATCTTAGCTTTACCCTTCGTTAGTCGGTGTGGTCTTCGGCGGATTTTTTGCCAGTGAAGTTGTGGTAAAACTAAAATTGCAGACTTGGTGACTCATTCGAAGCCCATTCATGTAATTTATTGTGAAAATCGAGTTGCATTGCAAAACTGGGTGCAGTGGTGGACTTAAGGTTGGGGGGACTGAAAAGGGGAGCCCTCTGAAAACGTCATCATACTCAGCCAACCGTGATAAGATCTTTTAATCAAGCCTAGGAAGGAGAAATGCAGGCCACCCAAGGATACGTTTCTGAGACTACGACATGACTGACATAACAGAAAATGTAAAAGGGTGTTCATGATACACAACTTTAAAAACACTGAAAGGTGGGAAGACAAAGCTAGCAACACATAAACGTTAAGTGATAGTAAGTTGGCATTTCCCACTTCTCTAAGTTTGCGCGCCCCATCTGCATTAGCCATTAATAAACTGGAAAGTGTATAACACACTTTCCCTCCTGAAACAAATGCTTAGTTTCCTGACTTTGTTCACAGTCATGTGTTTGAGGGACTATGTGAAACCACAGGCAACAACCACACAATTCAAAACACCAAAATTGTTTAAGATTTAATCCTTTGAACTACATTCAATAACATGCAGTATTAAACAAAGAATATTACACTGAAATTTACAATAGAGTTAATCGAAAAGGCGAATTGAACTTTATAGAGATTAATGGAGTACAAAACAGGTTTTTGTTTGAACACAACAAAACTTTGGGATTTCGTAGTAGGCATTACATATGCTCTTAAAGCAGGGGCCCCATTTTCACAGTCGTTCACACTATATTATGAGAAGCTTCATTTTCTGACGGTGAAAAAAATTACCATTTGATATAAATCTCTGCTTCTACTCAATAGGGTCTTTTCGGAACGTTTTGCAACAAATTTCAACCCACAGTTTATTTAAGGCATTGACGTTTGTTTCAAGCTTTTCCTTATGTACACATTAGAGGTGCTGGTGGGGGCTTTTAAAAGGAAAGTACTGACACATTGCAGTTACTGTTGTAGGCCCGTTTGAAAGCAGAGTATCAGCACATTACAGTGGTCGTTGGGGGCGCGTTTGAAAGTAAAGCACTTACACATTACAGCAGCTGATGAGGGTCCCTTTAAAAGAAGTGTACCCAGGCCCTTAACCAGCTTGGAACACCAGGAGGGACGAAGAGTTTTCTGAGAGAGGTCCAAATTTTTTGAAATATGTCCAATATTTTGAAACTATATCCAACATATTTTTCCAGGGGGGAGAAAATTTTTCTAGCCCTGCGCCCCCCCTGGTTACGGGGNTAAGTGTACTTGCACATTACAGTTGCTACTGGGGGAAAGCAGAGTACTTTCACATTATAGTTGCTACTGGGGGCCCCTTTGAAAGCAGAGTACTTACACATTGCAGTTGCTGTTTTGGGCCTCTTCAAAAGCGGAGTACTTATGGATTACAATGGCTGTTGGGGGCCATTTTGAAAGCAAAGTACTTATTTATGATCTGCTTCGGAATATATTATATGAGTGGACAGTTCCATCGCCACGGTGAGTTTGGTAGGCTTAGCTCCCACAAGCACAGCACCAAGCCCTCTAAGTTGAAATATGAAACAATAAAAATAAATGGAAATTTTATTAATTTTTCACTGTCAAGCCCCCTTGCATAAACGTAAAAGCCACCCTATTGAAGACTTTCTGGCGACGGTTCTGTGATTGGATAATACGTTTTTCACAAAAATGAGGACATTTTACGCGCGATATACCTCAAAGGGCCCCCTAACAGGGGGTTCCAAAGGAAGTGCCTCGCTCGCCTCCCCTTAAACACACCGCAGACTGGGTGACGTGATCAGAGATTTTTGTGAAGTTTGGTACGTATAGCTACGGATGGTGATACTTTATTTTTGCACATTCTTGAACTACTGTAATGAAACATGGTTTACTTGATCTGCTAGGTAGATCAGGGGCGCAGCCAGGATTTTTCTAAGGGGGGGGGGCTGAAGTTATGGAAGCAAAAGCCTTGAAAAGGAAAAATTGCTTGTGATAAGAATAGTCAAGGAA
>JGI24158J21664_10008467_pt1 | contig 13688 bp, 19 predicted proteins | sample Ectturendosymbi3_FD_21664 | JGI IMG/M metagenome (IMG submission 21664) | reverse complement strand
TTACCTTTGGTACGCACATCTTTGCTTTCCCCACAACACAATGCAAAAGTAATGGCTTGTGATGAAAAAAAAACAGTTGATAGAGAACTATTGCAATTTGACAGTCAGTAATTTTTCTCACTACCAGAAACTAGTTCATTTGTAATCATGTTTGAAGTTAATATTTTTCTAGTGGCATTCATCTCCGCAGGTTTAACGATCGTTTTTTTTTTCATGGAGACTTAAAACTGTGGTTCAAAACGTATTCCTTTCTTCATAAAAACTAAACTCGCAATCATACAACATGTAGCAATACGTGAAATAGTACGATGAGTTTTGAGAAAACAATGTTTTTTAAGTTTTTAACTCCTGTTGTTTTGAATTACCGTTTTGATGCGTTTGAGATTTACAGCGCAGAGCTTAAAGTTATATCAATAAAACCATGAAAGAATACAATAATGTTTGATGTCAAACTGAGCGCGAAGTCGAACGATACCAGGCGGGTCTAAGTTTGTTAATTGTAAACTTGGGCGTGCCTTGGACATTCCTACCAAATTAACCAGTGCTCTCGCGGAATTGTCCTAAAATACGTACAACTCCGAAGCTTGGACGTCTGAAGTTGGTGCCACAATCGATTGGCTATTTCTTTTCAATGAAGGAGAGAGTGAAGTCACTCAAAAATGTTTCGTGTCTTTACCTAATAGCCTGCCATTCACTAGGAAATGAAACTTAGTACAGAAGATAGGAAATCTAGACAGAACAGAATCTTGTATGTTGAAAACAGAAACAGAATACTGTAGGTGTGACTTCCATTGGAGTATAAAATTCATTAGAACCGACGTCTATTAGCAAGGTTTAAAATATTATGGAAACAAGTGGTAAGTTTATGAATTCCTATTTTGTTTTTTAGATATTTGAAGGTATGTAAAATTACAAGTAATAGTCAGAATGTCTACAGATGCACATGAAAAGTGTTTTAAATTTGTTGGTAGCTTACGTTTTGATTGAACTCAAGAGCCTGAGATAATCTTGAATGAAAAATTAAAGACAATTGGTTTGGAATCTGAATATTTGGAGACAGATTTGGAACTATTTAATGTTTTTGAGCAAAAGCTATTACGAAATTTGAAAGAAAAATATCGACCGCTCTTAGACCTCGTGGTACCAGCTCGTTTTTCATGGCAAACGACTGTCATTTGGTTATTGATCAAATGTACACTGATTGTTGGTTCCACTTATGACAACGCACAAAAAGCAATGTTAACTCTCATGACCAAGATAAAGGAGTAAGTTATTCTCTCAAAAGAGTTTGAAGACAGTAAGAAAGCTGGTAGATTGTCAGACGATAAAAAGTAAATATTTTTGTTTAGAAAAATTATTGGTAAAAATAATTGAAATGTCTGTAAAAGCTACTAAAAATTGTGTAGAGAAATTGATCACTAAAGGCATTAATGCTGACAGTATTGTTGTATTGGCTTCAAATGTCTTTTTGGATACCGCCTGTTTGCAAAGCTCTCAAGTAGAATGTGTTAGTAAAATGTATGCACCAAGCTCAAGTTCTGAGAATTGGTTTGAGAGTGTTTTGGAATATGTTGATGTAACAGAAGCTGAACTAGATGCTATATTGACAAAATCAGAAGAGGACAAGTAATTTTTTGACAAGATAGACTGCATTGTGCAGGCCATTAACTCTATACATTTTGACTGGCCTCAATGTCCCATATTGAGATTGCAGCATCAATTGCAGGCCAAAGGTTTAACGATAGATGTTTTAGAACAAAATCCTCTATTTTTTAGTGTTTAAACAGAAACTGTATAAAGAATTTCAGAGCTCCTTCTGGTATTGTCCACTCCTTCAGTATGTGACCATACATAATTTTCAATGGCAAGTTATGTGTCTTTGGGAATTTCTTGTAAATACGCAGATAGATGAGAACACTTATGAATGGTTAAAAACTTTAATTGACATGCAAACTAAAGGTGAATAGTGATGATCAAGTGGACTCAGCCTACCAAGACAGAGAAGTTGCTTTTGCTGATTCGAGTTTGAAGATTTTACTTTTGAACTGTTTATAAGACTATTGGTTGTGCCGAAACTGAAAGACAGTGATGCTAGACTTTAAAGTACAAATGTAGACTGATCATTACAAGTGTGAGCTTGGATGGGAATCATAGCCTGATTATTTGGCTGCAAGACTATGAGTCAAGGAACAATCCAGGGTTAGATGTTTTACTAGACATCCCAGTGTTACTTTCAGCCTTCAAACAAGAATTGTATAGCAAATTTCGAGATTCTTTTCAATTATCGACATCTTGTTGAATTTGTAAATATTAAATTTTATCGCTGGCAAGTAACTTGGATTTGGGAATATCTAGTAAATATTCCTATAATAACAGACACTTATGAGCATATTTATCATTTAATAGATCTGTAAGAGAAAACGTGGTTTAAGCCGGACATGTGCATAAAACTGGAAGTGGGTAGTTCTTCAATTAACATAGTGGAAAGAAATATAAAACATACATTGTCTGAACTTTATGGAATGGTTTTTAGTACGAACAATTTTTGGTCACATTTGAGCTGTATATATATCAGTGTAGAGGGTCGATAGTAGAGTAAGCGTGTTTTTGTTAGTACATAAATACCTAATATGGTTTCTACATGTTATTATTCGTACATTAATACTTCTAGAAGATATAGTTGACTTTGAGTGTAATTGATTATGTTTTGTACATATGTTCGACAATCTTGAGTAACCATATTAGATGAACCAAACCCCGTAAATGATAGGACAGTGAAAAATAATTAGATATATGCGGATAGATTTCCTGATTGCCAGGATCAATATCATGATATCCATGTACGGTTTTAATAAACACCATTTGAATTATAGGGCAAAATAATACGTAATGATGAACTTTTGTTTTAGAAATCTAGATGAGCTAAAATTTATAATGTCTGGAAACTTTGAAAACGATTACGCCGACCTGAGTTCAGAGGAAAATAAAACTGGGTTTATTCTAGACACTCACAAACCAAATGGAAAACATAAACCAGAACAATATTTTTGTGATACCCATTGAAAATGAAAACTCAAGTACAAATACTATTAATGCTTATGTGTACTTATATTGTGTGGAAAAAGGATTGCGAGCTCCATCTCATATTGAATGCCTTTTGCTACATTTGAAAAGAGACTTTCCCTTTTGTTATCATTTATATGCTATCGTGTTTAATTATCCTGTGAGAAAACAATTTCGAACACTTGCCAGATAGAATTGGCAGTTATTAAAGTCTGAGGTCCTATCAAGAGCTCAAGCACAGTTGGATAAATTGCACACTAATTTCTGTTGATTTAAATTAAGAATTTTTGATGAATTCATGTTTGCTTTCTTGTTAGAGTTTCTGCTATTGATGCTATAAGAATTTTGAAATATTTTAGGGGAACTATTCATTCAAGCTTGTTTTGTTTGTTTAGGTTAGGGGAATTAATAAAAACAATGTCTGGATTTAATATGGAAGAAGTCATGGAGAAATATGAAAATAAAACAGTGCTGGCCATAAGTCCTCGAATATTAAATCAAATAACAGCAGAAAAAATAGCCTGTGAAGAAATGGTACAAGTAGGGGCTAGGCTACCCCCAGCTAATGTACGGTACAATATTTATTGGTTTACAAAGAAAATACAACGCCATCCCATCAGGACATATTTGGTCTTTAACTAGCCGGCACCTCCAGAAATTGAAGGGCACCATCTCTGGAACGCCACAGATTTGGAAGAATCTTTATATCGAGCTCATGGCAAATATATCAACCACTCAAATCGTCAAAAAGGAGGTAGCCTAATGAACCGTATCAGCACCGGCTTGATTCTCACTTGACTTAGTCAAGAGCTCTTTTTAGAGCTGCGTATGAGAATTCAAGTTCACAGCTGTTTTAAAATAATCTAGTAACCATCAACTGTCAAGCTTCCTTTGATGGAAAGTCTTCCAGTTGACAAGGTGAACACAATAATCTCAAAGACGTTGGTCTCTTTTTTGAGACTGCGTCCGCGAGTTCTTCTGTTCCACATTCTTCAAGTTCCATTTTCAAATTTTCATATTGTTTCTTTTAGTGTTTCATTATTAATTCTTTTCTCCTTTTCTTTCCTTTCTCGGGAAAGAAAAGTACAGGAATTTAGGTCATGTTTTAAAATAAATAGAATTGTGAAAAACTGCTTAATAAAGTATATGAAGAAAAGGTCGAAGCAAACTTGGGAAACCAGCACATTTTCATGAGAACTTTGAATCAATGCTCATTCGACATGACTACAAGAAAAGTGGAACTATTTTATTATCCAGTGTTCCAGGGTCTCAAAGTCCCTACGAACGAAGAACTTCAGCAAAAGATTGTTATCTACTTCACACATCATCTAGATCTAAACCCTCAGAAGAGTAAACCCTGGTACCATTCTAAAGTTTCACCTGGTTTCAACCATGAAGCTGTGGATTGTTATATCATTGTGTCACCCAAACCACTGAAAGAACCTGACTGTTCAGATGGCATGGTTCGTAATTCAAGTATTTAACTGTACAATTTTATAAAGAGAGGCACTCTTCTCATGGAAACTACTGGAAATCTTCCCAAAAGACTTAAGTTGGTGTGAAGAGACTGACTGTACTACACCATCCAGACTACCAGTCATTTATTTATCTCCAGTAGTATGGAAGACTAATTATTCACTTCTGTTTCACATCAGTTTGATATGAACTGGAGTTTGTTCATCGGGTGTATATTATGAAAACGTTTATTAAATTAAAGACCCGAGTTTTGGAAAACCTTACCTTATATTACTAAGGAAGTCATTGTGCAAGTAGATACGAAGTTTCGAGAAAAATCAAATAACTAACATCACAATTACACATGCTGTTGACAGAAGACTTGTCGACGGATATCATGAAGTTTCCTTTTTGTGTGCTGCTGATATCTTGAATGTGACTTTACATTGACATCAAATGGATGGAAACTATACTCGTGTACAAAATAAACATGAAACCTTGTGGTTTTGATTCTGTCTACTCAGACAGCCAGCCATAGGCTGAATAGCAATGGTATGATAAAAAAGTTCACTTAAGCCATCAACAGTTAGATTCTCATCATATCAAAAGTTTTCAAGAAAATTCGACTTCTTATTGTAAAAATTAAAAACCTTCAAGATTCCAGAAGTCGTTTCATTGAGGAGTCTGTAGCCTGAAATATGAGGCTTAATACGAATGTCGACTGGTCGTCTTTGATTTAATCATAATACGAGCTTGATTCTGAACCATCCATAGAAGCTCGAGCTGATCCCTATAAAGGCTCTTCATTACAAAGATTGGCTTTTCAAAAGTCCGATAAGTCCTCATAGGAAAAATAAAGCGCTTATTTTGAGGAAAAAGGTCATCCATTTTTGGTTTGCATCTTATCAAATAAAATCTCAACTACACGAAACTTATGGAAAAGATCACACATGAGGAAATAAAGGCACGGGAGATAAAGTACGGAAAAACCGCGACTAAGAAAAATTATACTTTGACCCTGATATTCAACGAAGTTTTGGAAGATTTGACTTGCGGTCAGCTCAGATTTCTAATTGAGATTTTCCAGAAGGCTTGAAATTTCATGATGTTTACAGTATTAGCTAAAAATAGACGGTAAATACATCTGTAAGACTGAACACAGGAGGAGATTTGATTGACATATTCATGTCAGGTAATTTGGATGCCATTTACTCGGATGACAAGCGTGAGACTATACACAGTCAAAGTTTGAAATAGAACCTTAATCGACCTAATCCCGATAATTTTTCGATTGTTTAAGTTTATAGTGTAAGAATTGTGAGAACTAGAACAGTAGCTCTTTGCTTTACAACATCAGTTTTATACCTTCTTAAAATTGCAATTTGAGAACGAAATTTCTTGAATACCACTGATCTGACAAATCTTGCCCAATTCATTTGTTCTTTAGAATGTCCGTTCCCATTGAACTATTAAAATTGTATTTACAACGGCAAAACCTATAGAGCTATTGGATTAAACCTAGTAGCAAAGCTTGATCAGCCGTTAATATGGTTGCTACATGCTTTCATTTTTAGAGTACGGAAACTATTTTTGTCACCTCTACTCCCCAATTAAGATTTTTAGTTGAATCAAAAATTTTTAGACGTGTAAGTAGTAAACTAAAGTTTATATGTTGCATTTTCAGTGATAATTGTGTACACACTCATGATAGAACTAATTAGAAATGTTCGGTTTGTTATGTGTATATTTCATTTTACATCTATAACTGGTAAAATCTGACAAGTTACGTCAACAAAGAAATTGTAGTAATGAATTGGAACCTTTGCTCAACCTTGTTTCTGATCAAGGGAAGAAAGCTGTGTTAATACCCAAAGACGATCAGATATCCTCGGAACATGAAACCCTTCACTTTGATGTGGAACCGTGTGATTTAAATAAATATAGAAAAAATTTAGATCAACAAAATCACCATCATGGAAGAGTATTTGCAAAACATTTGCAAGCAATACCCTTCCATATTGTTCCAGCATGTGGCTGTAATTTTGTAAAAAAAACAAGAATGGCGTCCTGATAATTGGTCAATGTTAGTCAAACAAAATCAACAACAAAGTATTGAAGGTTATGAAACGATATATTTATTTTGGCCACGTAACCAGCCGTTTCATATTTCACATATAAATCCATCTCGACAAGATATTCACGTCATGGATTCTTATCACTCTATAGACTTACTCATGTTGTTTCCCTATATTTTAACCTCCTTTGAGAAATACTAATGGATTTCATGGAAAAATTTTTTTGATGATAGATCTTATCCTAGATAGAGACTGATCCCTGTTATATATTACTAAAAGATATGCCAACCATCCGATCCATAGAAGTAAGTCATAATATTGGCAGTGATGTAAACGATTCTACTTTAGAAGAATGTAATTTTCGAAAGAAAGTACAAATTATCACTGTATCAGACTCAGAAGTTCAAATTCGAATCCCGGCTGGACGAATTCGAAATATTAGACCCGACATACAGAATGAAGATCAACATCATGATCGCTTATATGTTCAATGGTATTGGAGTACATCAGACAGGCTGCATAATTGGCTAGTGATACACCTCAGATATGGTCAGTTAAGAACATGGGAGATCGCTGTTTGATGGATACTTCACAGAGAAAAGACCATGATAACCTATGCCAAATATCATTTTATGCCACCATCCTTACGACCAAGGAATTCCATCTTTTCATAGTGGCGTTCACATATACATTATGAAAATAATCAATGGATATTAAGAATATCAGGAGGGCGTGACTTGAAAAGTACTGTCACTTTAGAACCAAGAACCTCTACTCAATGTTGGCCTTATTATTTCGGTCCGGAACAAGGTTCAGGTAGAGAAAATCACACCTACTGCACACCCACTTTGGGCAGACTAAAAAAACGTAATTACAATCGTCTACGGACATTACGAATTGGGAAGATCGTTTACAATACGAACCATTTTGCAAAGCATATTTTCAAGAGTTAGAGCTCAGATATGAAATTTTACAATATTATAAGATTCTTATTCAGGCAGGTCATTTCTCTGCCCTTTTCAATATCAAATGGTCCTCTTCGCATTCCATGCATTCAATTAATGGGAATACTACCCACCCGTTGACACAGATCAATGTCTCTAATTTGGAAAATCACATGCAGCAGGTGTTGATGCAGTTTGACCGACAGTATAATTTCACTATAAAGATGGTGAAGAACTATGAATATTATCAAATGCAAGTGCGACATTCGGATTTATTACTTTCACAATCAGTGGATCAATTGGAATAAATCACCGACGAAAATAATCGCACACGTTTATCTCAAACAATGACGATACTACGTGATAAAGCTAGCAAAGCTGAAAAGAGTCAGTCATGGATAAGAACCATCATAAAACGCCATGTTCAGATGTTGAGAAGTAATCCGGAATGTTACCATGTTCTGAGAACGGCTCAACAATCCCTTTTGGCTTTGGATAAAATTACCGATTTGCATCAAGACATTAATAATCAACATCAGTTTCGCAATGGAAAAATCATCAGTTTTCCTAAATATCACATTGTTGATTCCAGGACCACCACAGAGGAGTTATTAACCACAGTGCCTTTAAGTATATTTGCGGAAATAACCACCAATAGTGCTCCAGCAGTGATAACCACTTAAACCACAACACAAGCTACGTCACCTACCATGAAGAAAGAAAATGTGGCTACTAGTTCAGAAGCAACTACGGAAGTTATAACAACTACGGTTTCTACCACTACTCAACCTGACATTGATTGGGAAAAGGTAAATGAACTAGATGCAAAGGATGCTGAAAAGAATACAGGACTTTCTATATCTATACTTTCATGCATCGTTGATACTTTGATTACCATCGGCTCAACTACAGTTTATCAGCTATGTATATCTTCTAATACTACTATGAACGGTAATGTCATTTCTGTAATATCTTAAGTAAGGTGTTTTGTGCTTATTTTCTGGCCGCTTACTCGCTTTGATAAGGTTTCAATCTACGTTTGAACTAAAAATTATGATCGAAGTATGAAGGCTCGATCTTAAGCTAATAACTTTCAGTTCTGAAAACTTTCAAAAGAAATTGCATGATCATAACTATACCATGGATTAAATAAACTTTATATAGAGTTTTTATGTATATATGCATCTTCAAAATTAACAGGAGACTTTCTTTCGAAAGCGTTGATGCAACTTCTACTCTGCAACGAGTATAGTCTTTGCTTAGCAACATACTGAACAACGATTTCAACAAAATGTTTCTTCTCTGCTTTACGTTTTGTTATAGACTGCTAGAACTTTTGTTCTTTTTGCAATATAGTGGGAGTGAGAAATGTATTCACATTTCACAATTACTAAAACCAATAATTGGTAAAAGAAACGCTGCAATGTTAAGAAGTTATAAACAAAAGAAAAATGTTTGTTATATTCTCTATAGTTTAGAGTCCGCGACATTAAATGCTAAATTGAAAATATATAAACTAGGATTGTTGATTTAAAAGTTATATTGTTTGTATGACATTTTAAGTATTATCATTATATGTGATGATCTTTTCTTTACAGATATTCATGTAGGTTTTGTAGAATAAAACTAAAATAACAATGACCAAATATAAACGAAGCAAACTGTTAACCACGATCAAAAACTGGAGACGCAAAACATAAAGAGTGTCCTTCAGTTATAAGAAGATGCAAGAACGAATCCCATTTGAAACAACTAACTAACTAATGACTAATGTGTCAATTAGTTCCCTACACCCAGTCAAGACTGCTAGTGAACGTTTAGAAGAAAACATTGAAAATAGAAGAAGCACTAGATATCCCTAGACAACCTACATGGTGTATATCTTCAAAACCAGTCTTAACAATTGGCAAAAATGATGAGATTGCAACAATAGACGTGGAGTATTAAGAACTGCGCAACAAGCATTCAAAACAAACAAAAATTGGAACTAGTTACAACCAGGAAGCAAGAAAAAGTGGTTAACCATCACCCAAGACTTTTTCAAAATTTTTTCAAAGGTGCTTTTTAAACAGAAATTGCAACTGATTATTGTGCCTAGGAAATTTCATGTAGAAGCTAAAAACATGGTCTTAGTAGGGAATATCTCTTGCAATTGTTTATCATTCCACTATAAAGGCTGTAATGCCTCAACAAAATAGGAAAATGAGATTATGTCGTTATAAAACAAAAGAATGATCAACAGCAAAATGTGCTCGTCACAAAGTAAATCAATCCATTAGGCTAATCCAGTCACCTTCCCTCTACAATGTTATATATGCAGATTTCGAAGGTGACTTTTACAAAATTTTTCCTAAATTTTGAGAGAGTAATTTAAAAATTAGTCATGAGTAATGTCTGTCTCAAGCGTTATAGGTATGAAAATTGTTGTTCTATCTTATCTCTTGTATTATTGATGTCCGTAATAAGGAGATATTCAATGAGATATATTGGAAAGGCGAAACCTAGTAGAATATAATAGGAAAAGAACAAATAATAGGGTTTGAGACCAATAGGAAATCAATTCAGGACAGTCCGATATCAAGTGAGATTGTGTTATTGTTGTAGACAGAAAGGACATCTAGCAAAAGATTGTATATGGAATAACCCAAGCAACTCAAACAGAGTATAAGCAATGGCGAGTCTATGCGACAACCAGGAGTAAATTATTAAAAAGTGTCTATAAGCTGTGCTGACGACACATAAGAGATGGAAAAACGCTAAAGTGCAACCTCTAAAGGATTAGACTTCAATGTCCTCCTTTTAAAGGAACAAGAATCAAGTATCTTCCTTTCAAAATTTGAGAGTTGCAAGAAGATTAGCGACTATGACATAGAATAGTAAGTATTTGCCCAAAATGATCGATTAATCCAATGATGTTCTTGAAGGTTAATAACGATGACCGTCTTGTCTTGATAAAAGATTTTCTGGATGTATACTTCCAGCAAACAAATGGAAATATTACTTTAAGCTGATAAAATTTTAATAGGATTCAATGACTTTACTATCACATCTTTAAACTGAGTTAATTTCAGTAGTCCATATTTATAAGTTGCAATAAAGACATTTAAGTCTCCGTATCAATATATTGTTTTGTCTATCAATGGTCAAAAGAAGTTTGCTATCCCTTGTATCATTTATTATGACCATTATTGATGTAATTATTGTTATCTTATGAACCTATTTTATCGTTGCAGGAAAAGCATAGCAATGAATAGTGTATATGAATTGGAGAAATTGATCTCCAATTGTTCAGAGTCTGACTCCGATTTATCATCCCTATACGAGAAAGAAACCAAATTTACAACATGGTGATCCCTGGCCAAACCAAAAAGCACCTATTGAAAATCCAATTTCGCAAACAAAAGATCCAGTAGATGAGCAGCCGCATAATCTAATAAATGAGTTAAATGAACTGCTAACCGAAAATCAAGACAATATCCAGGATGATCAGGATTCTTTGTTAGCTGATTTAAATGTTGGGAATCTGGAAGAATTCCTACAAAGTTTCTCTACAGAAAAATTCCCGGAAATTCAAAGTAAAACATCACTGAAGGTAAGTGATGATAATACAATTGAGAAAATGGTAGTTTTAAATGATGAATTGCAAAAATCCAGAACGAAAGACATAAAAGAAGTTCAAAAAAGTATGCAAAGACTATACTAAAGATTCAATTGTCTTTGTTCACTTATTAGTGATCTTTTAAATATTTTACAGCCCAAGATCAGCTCCAAATCTACTGAAACAACCATGAATTCAGAGAACTTCCACCTAACCCCATTACAATTAATTGCAGTGACCAACGCTTTGGCTGAATGTATATCTGGAAATCCTGTTTTTAAAAGGATCCTTATGACCAAAGATCCTTGTCAAATTAGTGGTTATAATTGCAATAAAATCGGTCACATTACTAAATATTGTTACAATAGGGAAAAATCTAATTTCATTACAAACAAGCCTGGGCGTGATCCTTACAAACATCAAAAACGACCTTCGTCTAGTCCTAATTCTAAGGTTATGAGAAGACGAGTTAAGTACCATTCACCTCGAATTTATAAAGTCTTTTCAAGTTAATTTTGAATTGAAAACGTAATTTTCCCCTTGTAAAAATTTGCAACAAAGATTGATTTCCATTGGTACCTATTTCCTTGATACCAGTGATAGAATTTATGATACCGTTTTGTGAAATGATTAACGCAACTAAGATTGAAAACAATCTTGAGATTGTTCCTAATAGTAGATTAATCTCTCTAAGCAACGTGCCAGAACTTCAAATCGCCACGCAAACTGACTTTATGAAAAATACTATGGTAAATTTCTCTTGAAAATCCGTACATCAAAAATTGTCAGCAAGTTACATTCGTTGACAATTATTTTATTAGAAAAAGTTACATCAAAGACGTTGGTCTAAAAAACTTAGTGGTGATATCTTTCATGATAACATCTTGTTTTGTAATGTGCTTTGAAACAGTTCCGTTCATCAGTGACCACACCCAAAGTGACCATGTATTCAAGACAAATGTTGAAAAGTGTTGAGAAAAGGGTCATATCTGGTATGAAAATCCAAATTTCTAAGAAAACTAATTTTGAAACAAACTGACTAACTGTAATATGGAAATTAACTCGAAAGATGGGATACAACGTCATTTACAACGTTGAATCCTCATCAACATTGAGTATGGAAAAAAAACATAGATCGGAGAGATTAGTAGACAAAAAGGAAGTTGAACGAACATTTCTTTTTGGAAGCTCTCTTTGTCATCCCTTCAGTCGGATGAATCATATCAATTGATAACCCACATGTGCTTATTTTAAAGGTACCATACAACTTCCCACCAACATAAATTAATTGGTCAAACAACGTTAGCTGTCACTGGGGCAAAAACATGTTGTTTTACACCTCCAATGCAGTAGATAAAAGAAAAGCTACAGATGCTGTTGCATCTCGTTTGCAGTTTTGAAATTTTTCAGAAATCTTTCCTCTTGCATTCAAGACACCGATGTTATAAGAATTTTAATTGCAAGATAATATCCATCAGTAAAAAGGGTTATGAGCCCCACCAACAAAAGGAGGTTCTTGTTTAGTCATCTTGAAAATTATAAAGACTTTAATCAGTTTATTCCCTTTCCCACATGAAGGAGAGTTCAACAACGATCTTCATGCAGGTAACAATAATTTATGTACGAAGTTCCGGAGGAACTTTTACATGAATTTACACCATTGACAACAATATTACGAGAACAATATTACACGTCGCAAAAGGGAACGTAACATCTGAACAATTTCGGAAGACAACTCAATCAAGAAGTTCGATCAGATCCATCTTTCATAAAAAAGAATTACAACATTATCGGTGTTATCAAGAGGAATAATCTCTGGAAGGAGATCATTTAAACAATATCCTCATCAATGAAGAATTTCTGATTTTGATCAATATCCTCGGTTACTTCATTCATTTAACTCTTATATAAGACACCCGACATTTTCAATTTAACAGAACGGGAAGGAATGTTGAGTTCGCGTTGCATCCTCAACATGAAACGTCTCGCGACTGTGAAACACAAATAAAGGAAGACTTTAAAAGCAAGTTCAGAAAGTAATCCGGAAGTTTGTTGATAATTGAATAGCAAGACAAAGAAGAAGCATTAGAATGTTAAAAGTCGCATCACCGAATGGACTGAAATCCAGAAGAATAAAGTTGGAACAAAGTGACAACTAAAACACTTGGTTTACAAGGACATTGTATTGTGTATTTATTTGAACCATTGTATACTTATACTCCACATGTATTCCACGTCACACCTAGCAAGAGAGTAACCAACAACATTATAGAAATCATTTGCAGTAATATTTCATACAAAATTATCAATAACATTTCCGATTGAAACGGATAAAAACGATAAGCGGTGATGCGTAACCTCGAATTTCGGATTCAACATAATCATGCGTCGGACGCATGACCACTAGTGTCGCTAATGGACCACGCACTGTACGATACGCAGTCACGTGATATAGCGCGACGCATTGTGTTTTCCTCAGGCCCAGAAAATTTCACTTGATTCAGTCTTCTCCTGACCATCCTAGGAGTAGCAGCAAGATTCCCACTGGAGTCT
>JGI24158J21664_10008466_pt1 | contig 13689 bp, 10 predicted proteins | sample Ectturendosymbi3_FD_21664 | JGI IMG/M metagenome (IMG submission 21664) | reverse complement strand
AAGCATGATGACGTCGTTCATGCATATGTCTCAAAAACTTGTGTTTCATCAAAGTAAATGTATTTGCGCCATCATGCGTATACTCTCTACTACCGCCATGTGTGTATCCTCGTCTTCCTTCATGTATTTGCGTTTTGCATGTTACTGCGATGCATGCTTAAATTCAAGCGACTTGCGTGTGGGATTGAAGACGTTACTCAATACAATACAATACTCACCTATCCCAATAAGACCTTTTTTGCTTTAGATTATGTTCAACCTGTCAGTAGAAATGTAACAAATCGATTTTTCTCCAACAAGTTTTGAAAATCAGCGGAACACCAATTAACGTTTCTAATGTGGCAAAATACTGTTTTCAATAGTAATATTGCTCACTTTCACCAGTAATACATTTTGAAGGGCAAAACCATCGCAATTTTTTAACTATGCTCTCATTTTTTACTTTCGGAATAATTTACGATACTACAAAAAACTCTGCAGAAGTTTTTGTGTTTTTTGCAGTGAAAAGTATTATATTTCAAACTAGTGCATTTCTTCATTATTGGAGCAAAAATTCAATACAAAGAATATGTTAAAATATATTGAAGGAACTCCTTTCTTATCTTAAAATCATTCACTAATTTTCGTGTCCACTTTTTTCTGTGGAGGGTCGTTGGAGCAGCAACCCGAGGAGGACTCGACAAACTTCACGGTCAACAGCAATCTCAGTCCTGCTGGATCCACACCAAAGCGGCCCCAAGCAAGGTCCGAGGCGTATTCACACCAACTTATCATTGGACGACTTCCGGGCGGCTTTCAATGGCCGTAGCCAGAAGGACTCGCCTCGCAATTTTTGTGGGACATTCTGGAAACATGACCGAACCAACCACAGCTTCAATCTCTCTGTTCGGAGCATAAGTGCTTCCACATTCAGGGAGCTACTTATCCTTTTACGAATTTACCAGCTGCACACTTTGCCGCGAAATGTCACAACAAACAACATGAACTCTACGCTCCAGCTCTGCCGCTTGCACTTGATATAGTGCATATTAAATTATTATCAGATGCTTCATGACTATAGATGATGATCGGGATAAAGACCAATTGGAAACTCACATGCTCCCGTTTTGTAACCACAAACCGATAAAGCTCACGCACAACGGCCTTTGCTTCACCAACCCGCGTATCAATACCCTTATTCCGCCTTCCGCACCTCGTGAATACCACCGAAAAGTATTTCAACTTTTCCACCAGATGTAGTGTATTGGCTGCTTACTTGCAACATTCACTGCCTTGAGTTTCTGGAGAAGCATAACACTTCAATCTTTTCAGTGCTAATTTTATTTCCGGCTTGGTCACATGCAGCAAAAAATCGATCAACTTCAAGTTGAAGGTCCTGTTGAGAAGATGTAGCAGTGCCAAATCATCCGCGAGAAGCAAGCGGTTGACATGTGCAGCTCCCAGCAGCGACATGCCCGTCTAATCGGCTGTGACTCTTTCACCAATTCATATGAAATATAAAGAGGAGGGGTGACAGCACAAACCACTGTCGAAGTCTAACACTCACGGTCAACGGTTGTGACTTAACGCTGCCGACACGGACACAAATGTCTGAGCAGGAATACAATGACTTAACAGTAAAAGGCTGCGATCAACACCGCACTCACGCAACACTCGCCAAGGCTTTTCCGGAAGAACTCAGTCGTATCCTTTCTCGAGGGCGACCAAACATGTGCAGACGTCTTTGACATACACCCAAGATTTGTCGAAAATTTGCTGGAGAGTGAAAATCTGGTCTGTAGTGCTACGGCCTGGACGAAAACCGTATTGGGTAGCATCCAGGTCTGGTTGAAATATTTCGTGGTATCTTTTTTCAAGGCACCTGGCATATACTTTTTCAGGGAAGATAAGGAGAGAAATGCTCATGTAGTTGGTGCATTCATTCCTCCTGTTTTCTGTATGGGTATGTTTCATGATCGGTGCCCATCCAGAACACCAAGTCACTTGAAACACACCACTCAGGCAAGAAACTCCTTCGTGATTCAAGGCTTGAGCATTTCAGGTCGGATTTCATCGCAGCCTACAGCTTGCCTAGCCTTCAGAGTTTGACAGCTTGGAAGGCAGTTATGATATTGCCCTCCCCCAAATGTACCTCGTGTGACCGGTCGTCAGGATCTACAAGATCTTTTTCATTCTCCATCCATCTGCCAAAGGTGTCCTCATTGCTGAGTTAGACACAGTTTTGGCCTTCAATGGATTTAGCAGTATGAGATTTTATCATAGAAGACGCCCATTGATTTGTTAGAACATATTATTGGGTTGCCAGTAATTGGAATCCTCGTTTTTGTACGGAATTCTCACAGGATTGCATTTTGGGCATTTTCACCGTTTGTTCTGCGAACTTTTGCGATTCAGTGTACCGCTAATGCGAAGACGATTCACTATTGTTCTGAAGTCATGACTTTTAGGTTACTTTCTTTGCTTGAATAGCATCTTTCAAATCGTGGTTCGACCGAAGAGTTGCATTTTTGCCAGTATTCGGCACACCAAATCGTTTTCAACCGCATACCCAAGCAGCAGATGAAGCTACAGCTGCTTTGAACAGTTGCCACTCCACCTCAGCGTCCGCCGTGCGTTTCGGGAGATCTCGGATCAAGGACGATAGGCTATCTGCAAACGCCTTTCTTACATATTTGTCCGCCAGGGCCTCCCGCTTTGTGCTGTATGACCTGCTGGTCCTGCACGTTTCTGCAAGTCTTGCGGTTTTTTCCTGATGCAAGTTGCAGACAAGAAGGTAGTGATCGGTCAGCAGTTCTGCACCCCTATGACATGAACGTCCAGCACTGAACGAAGAAGGTCAGCTGAAACTATGCAGAATGAGCCAAAGCATGCATGCACCAGGTGCACCTTCGCACATCTCTATGTAGTAAATAAGTGTTCATAAACACAATGCGTAGTGACAGCACAATTGCAGCAGGAGTCTTCCGTTATCATTAAGACAGCATTACCATGTCGGCCGATCACACCCTTCCATACACCCGGAATCGTTACCAACGTTTGCGTTGAAGTATCCAAAAATGATAGTGGATTAATTTGCTTTACTCCTTCGCAGGGAATAACAAGTTTCCTCCACGAATTCCCGGTGCAGTGCACTGAAGATTTGGGCGTATACCTGTATCAAACACAGTGAGCGTTCTGATAAATTCATCATGTACATCCTTCCACCTATTAGGATTCTTCATCAACATAGTTAACCAGCTTGGGATTGAGAAGTATCGCCACTACACCCTAGGCAAACTTTGCTGATTCAACGCCGGAGAAGAAAAGTTTCCACTCATCATCCAGCTGAAAAGTGTTAGAACCACGACACTTACGAGATGCCAACAACATCCAGGCAATATCGTTTGGCTTCCTCAACCAGTTCACGCCCTTACATTGTCAAAATGATGTTCCAGTTTCCAGTTACTAGCTTAAGACGAGATTGCCTTGTATGCGTGGCTCTCAAGTCTCCCAGAGTAGCACTCTGCGCTGTCTCCATTCGCCTTCCCAGATGCATAGCGGACGCAACGTGCGCCTCTATGTGTGAATAGCAGATGGGGAAGATCTGTGGCGAATTTTTCTAATGGCCCGTTGCCCACAGCCCGAACGTGGTCCTTGACCACGCGCGCGATAACCAACGCATGATGTTTAATTTTGAGCATTTCATGTTAGCAGCTGTGAATCAAATGATTGTTTTTGTTTTTGGTGGAAGCAAAAATCGGAAGTTATTGTTTTTGAAAAGAATGTTACTGTTGCAGGTCTACAGAAAGTTTATTTCATCAGTTTAGTTTTGCCTCTCCTACGAGAATTGAAAAGCGTTTGCGCTGTTGATGAAACAATCAACACCGAGTATGTTTACCAAAAACAGATTTCATAATTCGTCAGTTTTTCCTTATTTAAACAATGAAAATTTGATTTTTATATCTTATGCAAGCCCACAAAATTGAAATTAATTATTGACAGATCAAATTTATGTTTATGACAGATCACATTTCTACATGTGAAAAAAAATCCTGTCATAGGCTACCATGTCTTTCAACAACACAACTGCAGAAACTTCATTTATCGATTATGGACCTTATTACATGCAATACGGACCTGGAAGGATATTTGACGCTTTATATTTGACCATCCTCTCTGTTGTTGGTACCTTCGGCAATCTGCTCGTCATTTTGTCCATTTTACATGAAGGAAAGATCAAAACAAACGGAAACATCTTTATTATCAACCTTGCTATTGCTGACTTGATTGTAAGTATGCTCTTCACTGGGGTACGCAAGCCGCTGTAAAGAATTTGACTGTATCTGATCTTCTCCACCAAAACGTACTTGGCCAATTTTCTAAGGTTCTTTCAAAACACTGGATGACTATGTGGAAGAAATGAACATAAATTAGTTTCATTTATAAAAAATTAAAATAAACTAGATGCATGTTTGCCTTCACTAAACATTACAAAAATGTTCTGGACGGCTTATTGCAAATGTACTGATGATGGTAGCAATAGTTACTGAAATGTCTGCAATGTCGTTCACATCGATTGCTGAGGCCGTTATTTTGATTATCAGGTTATTCTGCACTTGTACTTTCAGTGCGCCATTACTAATAAATTTGTAAATCGCTGAAGACAACGACCTGCAAACCACATACGGACGCGGAAGAACTTTCGAGGAAATATCAATAATATGTGGGATAGCGTGATACCCCCAAAGTATATATTCATTGATTCTGAACACGTGCTTCTGCTTTTCCTCTGGGGAGGGTCGCGGATATTGCTCGAAACAGCTCACAGTCAACAGTAATCTCAGATAGTTCCTCTGACACCACAGGGGACGGGACAAATAAGGTCGGAGATGTAATCACGCCAACCTGCCCTGAACCACCTCTTGGCCACTGCTCAGTTGGTGTAGTCAGCAGAACGTATCTCAACAATCTTTACTGCAACATGATGGTCACGTGACCGAACCAGTGTATCTGAGATCTTTGTATTGTGAGAAGTGGCTCGACATTTAGCATTTTGCTAGTTTCATAGCTGCGCACTTTGTCGCGAAATATAACGTCGTGACATCTTTCAAAAATCTCATGTCGGTCGTTTACACTCCACTCATTACCCAAGATTCATGGCCAGTGCCCATAGGTGATCATCAAAACGAAAACTGATTTTAAAAACTGAGAGTTTCACGGAGTTCGAAAGCTCCCGTTTGTTGATCGGTGGTGATGCGTGCGACGACGTATGCGCGGTGGGGTTGATTGTTGTTGCGCATTTACTGGTGATTACTGCCCAAAAAATACCATTGGATAAACCGATCGTACTATCGGCACAGCAGCCTTTCGATATCAGGGGGAACCCGTGGAAGGCATTGCTTTTGGCACATTTGTGAAGGAGAGGCTTTGCATTGAATCTAGACTGCAGGTGCAGAAATGCAATAATCATTACACTGGGAAAGAAGAGGATTTGTTTTGCGTTATTTCGTTTCTTGACGGGACATGGCCGACAATACCTTTGGTCTGTTCTGCCTCATAACCTCTTAAAGCTTTGCTGTTTTTTTACTTAGCAACGACTTTGGCAAGAGGTGAACAACTACAAATCATATTTATAATCTAAAAGTGCATTTCAAGTGAGGTTAAAAAAATTCCATGCTCTCCTGCAACAAACCAGGACTGTGTTATTGTTACAAACATATCATACACGTTTAGACCATTTCAACGAAAACAAATCAAAAACTGAAAACGTTTTCACATGAAAATAGAGGTTGTGTTTGTATATTGGATTTATAGTGGTTGACACTGTAAAGTAATGCCGCACACATTACGCGTTTTGCCCATTCACATCTGCCCAGAATCTCCAAACAGTTCTTTTTTTATTTTTGGGACAGGGACTTTCATTTTTGAAGCGATACGAACTGTTTATTTGTGTCGGGCAACTGTGATGCACAATTAGCGATCAAAAGACAATGCCAATTGTTTTGCATATTTGTTAATAACTGCCCGTTGTTTATGAATAACACGAATGTTTGTGCAGATTGCTGGACTTTATTTGCCGACCGTTATCGCGAATGTCATCGTTACCACCAACGCGTTAACTGAAAAAGGATGTCAGGCACTTGCTTACTTAGCTACCGTGTCATGCGCTTGCTCAGCCAGCAACTTGGCCTGCATTGCTTTTAACAGGTGAAGAGCGAAAAATCATTTTTCATGTGAAACTATGGTTTACTTAACATAGAAGCAAAACTGAGATTGCTTTCTTGCTTGGTTTGTCCAGTGGATAAGAAAATGGTTCTACCAAATCTACCAAATGTCAATTGTTTCCCTGAAGGAAGTACATCGTTACATGGAATCGCTCAATCCTAAATTCTGAAAGTGTTTACTTGTAAAAACAAATCACAACATGCTGAGCTTTATGCACCAACACATCAATTCAAACAAAGGGAAGGTTTGCGTATTGTGTCGCATGTATCTTTATTATGCCTGTATTTTCTGTGAAACATATGTCGTAGAAATTAATAATCTTCCTTTCTTCTCCAATCTATCAATAATTCCGTCCGAGTTTGGAACGTAAGTCTAGTGCGCCGTGTAAACAAGCAAATGAAAAACATTAAATTGACTGACATATATGCCACAAATTTGCAAAAAACAATAATAGACATTTTACCTGCACTTGGGGGAGCAGTTGGTAATCTATTAACAGAACACAGTGAAATAGGATAACACAACAAAATTTGCTTTTTGTGAGAAGTAGAATGTGTGGAAAAGGTTTGTTTATTTACAAATTTTTGTAATAAACGTCACTTTATCACAAGCATAAAAACGTACAATTAACACAAAATGTGCAATGCTGTTAATGTAGCATTTTTCTGCGCAATTTGTTCTTGAAATAAACGGAATTACTTCAAAAATAAGAAAAAAATGGCAAGCTCTACATTTGCTTCAACCTTTCGTGGAACCAACCGACTGTTTGTGTGACTTTGTCGTGATTTAGACATGCGCGTATGTGTTTTCAGGTAATCAGTCTCCACAACGGCGAAGAAGTTCAACCAATCAAAAAAATTCGGAAATCATCAAACCGATTTCCAATCAAACGATTTGCTAATTGATTCGACCTCGTCGCCGTGGTGGAGACTAGTTAGAAAAAAGTTATTTCATTATTGCCGAAACGAGTTCTGTTCTGACTTTTTCCGCATATAAAATAGAACATCAAAATGCATTTTATAAAATTCCTCCAAAATTTTCTGAATAATCATACTGTTACTGTAACAGCATTTGTTAAATGCTTCGACAGCGTTTAATATTGATTTATGCTGTCTTGTTTTGCAGCAATGCAAATATTGTAAGCGTTTTCACGAATGAGGTTTTAGTTTTTTCGTTTCGCTTATATAAAAAAATTTTCAGGAAACGTTTCTTCAGACAATTTTTTTGTAGTGTTCACAAACAATTCATTCCTGTATGCAAACACATGGTAATTATTTGATGGCATATTTCAGGTACTGGTACGTCGTGCGTAACACATCTTACCCACGATTTTTCAACACCAAATCGCTATACATCGCAGCTGCCCTCAACTGGGTTTGGGTCAACTTTCTTGTGATGCCAACTGTTTTGGGATGGTCGCGTCTCGGGTAAGTCAAGAATGTTTGGCGGAGTACCCTGTATTGTATGTGTCATGTCCAACTGTCACTTCAACCCGTCACAGCATGATGTTGTCGAAACCAGATACGAGCACATCATGATGATCTGCACGTACGACGACGACTTATCTCGAGGCTACGACATATTTCTCATTTCGCTCGGCATTGGTTCGCCGATTTGTGCCACTGTGATTTGTTACTGGAGACTCTTCGCGTACGTTGTTTGTATAGTTTTTAATGTTTCAATTAACTGATATCAGTGTTCACCATCAATATCAGTGTTCACCGAAGCCATCAGTGTTCACCATCAATAAAATTTAGGAGACTATTTCAGTTAACCAATACAGAGGTGTGCAACCGTGCAATACTGCAGGAATAAATGCACATAATCATATTTTTCCACGGGCCACAGCTGCATGTGTCAAGCTCTGCGAGGTAGAAAACTCGTTGGCCACCCACGGAAGATTAGCATTAAAATCTGGACGTTTCCGCGGGCCACAAACCTTCACCTCCCTGGCCACTTTTGGTCCGCGGGCCACGGTTTGCACACCCCTGAACTAATACTTCTTATTCTGCATGATAAACAACATCCTNACATCAGTTTTCTTCTCNAAAGCTACGCCGCAAAACGCCGAGCAAACATCAAACGATACAACGAAGCTAAACCTTTTCAACCAAGAGGTGCGGAGCAACGAAAGCTCAAGAATCAGTTTGACTTGGTTAAAACCTTGTCTGTAACAGTCTTGGTGTTCGTTTTGTGCTTGCTCCCATACGGGATCATTATTGTGCTTCATCCGGAACACGTGAATCCTTTGATAAAAAAGGTAAATGTGAAAACGTCCGAAAATTTTTTCCGTAGACACCATTTCGTTTCAAGTGCTAGAGTAAAAAACATTGTATTTTCCATATTTGTAGATTTTTGCAAAATGAAGAAGAGTTTTGATTATACCAGAGTTTTCATGTGCATCGTGATGCCTGGGTGCAGACGTGAACGTAATGTTTCAGAGCTTGCGACGACCCTGGTCTTAAACAATGAGCAGAAATCAGCTCATATTAGACTGAGAGCAGAAACCCTCTACGTATAATATTACTTTGAGGCAATAGCAAAACTGCTAGCACTGTAAAACCACGATGATGCGCATGGTTAACTTCAGCTTTTGTTGGGAAATTCGAAGATACCTTCATAGAACAAATTCTGTTCCTTAAATTACCAATCCTATCTCAGACAACATTGCAACTGTCAAATCTATAAAATAAATTTGATGTTATTTAATGCAATTGAGCGTACCATTTTTTTCAAAATGTAACTTTGTCAGTTTTCACTTATTCACATTAAAATTTTTCAATTTATTTTGACCTTTTATTTTTCAATCTACCCTTTTGTTTTTTTCGTTTACTTAAACCTTGACCATATTTTAAATGCCACCATGCCTTAGAATCGTTTCACAAATTCTATAGGAAGATACGTTAACAATCAGATCTATATCAAAATTATGAGCCACGAGGAAACAGCCTATCTACTGTAGTCAGTGCAAATATCAGAGTATCAAACATGAAATCTGACAACTGTTTTACCATGGACGCCGTTAGTCTTCTGCTGTACGTGCGTATACACTGCTTTCTTCTATCAAAGTGTTCAATAAGTATAATGGACCGACCTTCAGTGAGTTAAAATGTTAAGGTATGCATCATGGTTCAATATTTTGAAAATCATAGTTCCTGCACAGCATACAAAATCTCAACCAATTGCTGCTTGGTGTTGAAGCACCGATGCCTTTTATATCCATTTTCCTCCACAAGTCTAGCCTAACCCTCGTGCAACAAATACATTTCACCTCCTTGTCTTTTCTTGCCCCACCAAAGACTCAAAGTAAAAGTATGATGACGACTGCCACGATCATTAATGCAAATTTGCCCAGGTTTTAGCTGCTGTAGACAAATTTCTTTTTGCTGTCATAATTCTTCATACTGTAATATTTTGTGACTGTTACGTCGTACGCACCAAGTGACATTGAAACTACGGTAAAGCAGAGTTTATCATGTATAGCGCATCGTCCATAGATTCTACGCGATAAATCTGTAATAAGCTGCTTGTAAGAAGCGCTGTCGCATTTCACAGAAGCTCGAGCATTGAGCAAGAAACCATTTTACTGCCAGGTGATGCATCGTACATAAACGCGTCAAATTCTGGCAAAATGTAGCCGCTTGCTGAATTTGCCCAAGCTAATCTGTTTGATACACAACAGTCAGCAGCAGTTAAATTGCGTGTGCTACCATTTTTGCGACTTAAACTTAGGCATAATTCATACCTTTTCGCAATTTTTGCACAAAGATGAGCATGGTGGTTGTTTCACGTAGTTGTGACTATCGAGCACTGATTTTGCAACTTGTCTGTACATGCCGATCTAATGTCACTTGTGATGTTTTACAACCACACTTTTTACAACCACAGCGTTGCAAAGCTTTGCAAAAAAAGTGGGGCACGCGGAACTTGAAGGGTTGCATCAAAAAGTTCAATCGAATGTTTAGGTTTTCACTCGATAAAAGCGAGTGAAAGAGAACGAGGGTTTAAATTCTGAGGTAAGAATAAGAAACACGTCTTTGCAATAAATTCGAGGTGATGATCAAGTGTGCTTCTATCACTGCAAACCTCCGTAACGCCAATAAGTGCAACTTTGCCAAATAAATACACTCGCGTGTTTCATGCTTTTACTCACCTTGCGTTTGTTTTGCCTTTGAAAACCATGTTCAAGACTAAATTTAACTTCAAATCATTGCGTTTTTAGTGTAAACTGCGAACGTTGGTTCACTGAAAATAATAATATTTAATTCATATAAGCATCCAATACTGTCTTTCCCCGAAAAAATGTCGTTACAATTTACAAGTCTGAACTTTCAAAGAAAAGCCCCAACATGTGTACTACTGATATCAAACAAAAAATTGAAAATTGTTTCGAGTGGTTTTCACGTTAAATCTATGCTGTATTATATTCTGCTATTGGCAGATAAGTATACGATTGGTATTCACCAACTCCGTTGTCAACTTCATAATCTACGGAATAATGAATCCTTCCTATCGTAGAGGGTACATGGCGTTCTTGCGATATATTCTTGGACGATTGAGATGCAGCAAGCAGGTGGGATCAATTTGTGCTTGAAATTGATTTGCACGCGGACTGAGAGTCATACTATTGCCAGAGCTTGTGGGTGGATCCCTGCTCATTCCCATATAATGCATTTTCATAACCTACGCTGTTGTACTTAAATTATCATCCGAACAAACTGAGGCCACATTCCGTTGGACAACATTAACTTTGAAAGTAATAGAAAATCTTTGGCTTCAAATTTTTTTTTCACAAAATGTTTCAGAGTATTTACATTTCAGTTAGATAATTTTACATTTATTTCAAGGATATCGTTATTGCACGCTAAACTCGTTTGAAACAACAGACATTCTTATTTCGAGATTTCTATTTTTGCAAAATAATGCCGCATTTGATTTGTGAAATCTCTAAGTTGAAAACTATTTTTAAGCAAATTATCTTCTGCGATGTTATACCTACTGTACAGTACACAGTTATATTACGGGCCAGCGATTAGGCGTGTGTCTTCAGGAACAGCAAAATGTAAAAATGTTTCTAAGAAGGTCCGCAAGTACCTCATATTTTCGTGGGGGCAAAATGATTGTAACTTGTTGCTGTACTATTTTCGGGAGGGAGGACAAAATGATTGTAGCTTGCTCTTGCACTTTACAACTAAACATCATGTATTTATAATTCTCGAAAGAGGAAAATTTGCCCGGTTGATCCCCACTCGTTACGGGCCTGATTCTAAGTGATTCCTACGACTGAATCAGATTAAAAATTGTTGTGCGTTTCGTGGGTGACGGTGATTACTATTTCAATTTTCCCACAAGCAAAACCACTGATGCAAGTTTACAGCTTTCATACTTTGTATACCATACTTTGTAAGGTAAATTCCAAATGTGTTTCGCCTGTCGTCTCGTTCACCGTGTTTAGTCCTTTTTATTTTTTATGGTACGTTATTTAACTTTAAAACAAGATTCCAATTGCTTACACATGTTCCTCTTCAACCTATACTTCATACGATCGACATATTTTGAACAGAATCCGTTTTACGTCAAATCAACTAACAACTCCAATATGGAATCTAACGGTGCTAAGAAGCTTTTCATTCGAAAAACGTTTTTCGGTAGAACTTGCTTACTATAGAAGCGGAAAATGCAGTTTCGAATTATAACATTAGGAGTGAAGTCAGTGTCAAATAATTTGATGATTTAAGAAATAATTCTTTTGTTATAAACATTTCAGATCCTAATTTTCAGCGATATTTCTGCCAAACAACAAAATAATATAGCATTTTTGCACAATGCATAGAGTGCGGTGAAGTTTTGATGTTGTTCTTTTCATGAACGCGGTGATTCGCTGCAAACAAATTAAATGTTGAAAACATTTTCATATTTGTTATGATCTTGTGTCATCAACGTGCGCTGCTTATACCACACAGCCGACACTCACTCAACACAAATCCAGCGATGCTTGCAATTTGCGCAACGTAAGAAAACAATTTAAACGTAAGAACGCAGGAGGAAAGTGCGTGCTTGTCGCATTTGTGAACTTTCACGACGATTACACCCGCGTAAGACAACGGCAAAGTACGCAAACGCTCAGGTCGAAAATTAACATGAAGTCTAGTTGGTTTTTGCGTTCCCTGACCAACATTGCTCAGAATAACAAATCTGACCACCCGCAAATATGTACACATCAACGAAGGAGGAGAAGATGGACCAATCAAGCAGCGTCACGTGCTTCATCAATGTCTGATAGGTTAGCTGGTTCGGCACCAAAGCATGACCAAATAAGTTCGAAGATGTAATCACGTGATCTGGACTTTGGTGGCCATCTAAGTAGATTTACCGTTGATGCAGCCAACAGGTTTGCCTTGCTTATCTCTTAGGTCAGTATTTTCACGTCTCACCACCATCGTTGTTGGCTTTACTCTAGTCGTAAATGGTTTGATATTCATGTATTCATGAATTACACAGCTGCGTAGTTTGTAGCGACGGATAACGTCGTGAACGTTGTATTAATCTCATTGTTCTGCCTTTAGTCACTCGTACATATCACACCAGGGCAATTGTACTTCTTGATCTGTTGCGATGTATTGTCATTTTTTTGGACTATTTACTCTGTTTGCGCCACGTAAATGCTTGAATCGGATTGGTTTTGAAACTTTTTTTTAAAATAATTGTTTATTTCTCGATAAACAAACAAATCTAATTTGCAAGATGCTTAGGTTCAATTTTCTTCGAAAAAAAGAGTTAAATGTCAATGGAATCTGTTTAATATTCCAGGTAACTCCGACGCCGGCCTGAAATGATCCAGAGAACATAAAAAATCAGGCCTCGTTGACCAGTAAGGTAAAGCAACTCGCAACGAAAAGAACATGAATCAATTTCTAGGTCTGGAGAATGAGCAAATTTTTATCAACGCCTGAACAGCAATGAACATTATTTTGGAGTTTGAAAGTTTTGATGAAATTATTGCATGACTTTTGAGCCTTGAAACGGTGTTGGAAATACTTGGTCAGCTGCGCTACTTCTGCTTTCGTCGAATTTTTGAAACGATGAATGAAAATTGAATGCAAACATCGACACATATTCACGTTTCTTCCATACTGTTCATCACATCCCTGTGGAAGGAAAATATCATGCTGTAATTTGAAAGTTACTTTACGATTAAAATTAAATTCTAAAATCTTTTTATTTTTTGCATTACGTAAAAGGCACACTTTATTTTCTTTACGTATTGCTGTAACACATTGATTCCGCGTATGTTTTTCAACAGTTTAGTGAATTATTGACTTTAAGCTGCAGCCGGGAATGTTTAAAGCGTTAGCAATACTCTCTAGATATAGAATGTATAAGACTCAATCAACCTGATAGACTATGAACATAAATTCAAATGTGAATATGCAGTAGACGCAAGTAAAATTATTCATACGAACGACAAAAGCTTCAGTACTATTC
>JGI24158J21664_10008464_pt1 | contig 13689 bp, 6 predicted proteins | sample Ectturendosymbi3_FD_21664 | JGI IMG/M metagenome (IMG submission 21664) | reverse complement strand
CACTTCAGAGAGAATAATGTTCATTTGCATTTGGGTTTCTGAAAAAAAGATTGATTGTACATTAACATAACAAAACAGTGACAGTCATGGTCCAATAACGCTTAAAGAAACTAGCTGTGGCAACGCCGTTGCCACGCGTACCCATCCCGCTACACCTCTGCTGCCAGGTCTGACGCTAATCAGTAGTCATCTTTAGCATAGCCTACAGCTATTCTAGCGCGCTTCATTTTTAGCCTACCTGATAATTAGGCGACGTTTTACGGTTAGGTTTGCTGTTTTGGAATTTACGCTGTCACTGAGCGCTCTAACCAAGCCTGTAGTTAACTGCATTGTAACTTCGTTAATAGTTTTAATGCCTTCACTTAGCTACAGTAGTAACATGAACTGCACTCATTCATAAAAGCTTGTAGGAAAAAATAGTATGATCTGCAGCTTATTCAACTTTTGTCCACATTCTGCTCAGTCCCGTCACCACGGGGGCCTTTGGTGAGCTTAGCCCCCCAAACAAAGTTCCAAGCCCCCCAAATTGAAACATGAAACCCTATAAATCAGTGGAGTTTTTGTCAATTTTTAGAATGTCAAGCCTCCCGCACAAATGCAAAGTCTCCCTATTGAAAACTTTCTAGTGACGGTTCTGGTTCTGAGTCTGCTGCTTACTCGTCTTTTGTCCACAAGAAGCCCAATCTTACCCAAATGAAACAAGAATTTAAATACTTACGTGCGCAGTGGCATGGCCAGCCCAAAATTGTTATTGGGTCAAAATGTTTTATTTTAGGCGAGCAACAGTATTTTGTTTGAGATACTGCCTCTTAAAGCACAAATTGACTAGATATTCTAAAACTTTGGAAGGGCCATGGTTCCTTGGCCCCCCCCTGGCTACGCCTATGTATGTGCGGTTTGTATAACATGTATGTAATGTAAAACTTCATGTAAACACTTACGTATGTGTAAGATATTGCAGCCATATTTTTTACATAAAAACTTGTTTATTACAAGTTTCATTTATAGTGAAATATGCACATTCGGACTGCCCAAATTCAGCAAAATAAGCCTTGCATTTAATATTTTCGTCCTATCCCTGTGCAAGAAATGGTTTATTTAAAGCAGGAGTTCCCAATCTGTGGTACGCGTACCACTAGTGGTACAAGAAGTTCTTTCAGGTGGTACGCGACAAGCTTCCATTTTTTCACACAAACCTGGATTCACAGCTTCGTAGTTTACGTATTGGGCTTTGTTTCTAAATGAATAAATGTTCTTATACCCCGCTATACCTATTGCATTGCAACATGATAACTTTCGATGTGCTGTCAGCAAATTTACATCACGCATCGACCAAGTGGTGTAAAGTAAACAAAAACAAAAATCTAATTAAATTTAGTTGTAGTCTTTTTTGTTATTATTTTAATGTATGTTATTCTTCTGAATAAACCAAGATTCGATCTAATTAATTATTCTGGAAGAAATGGTACGCGTTGACAATACGGGGTGCCCAAGTGGTACGAGATCGTAAAAAGGTTGGGAACCGCTGATTTAAAGGCTAAAAAATTACCCCAGTGGACGTTTCTGTGTCGGGAACCATCGATCAAACAAATCTGAAAAAATTAGGGGGGCTTCAGCCCCCTTAGCCCCCCTGCATCCGCTTATGACATCTAGAAATAGGCGGAGCTGGCAAAGCAGTTCCAGAAGCTGAAGATTTTCTCCCTGTAATGGAGCGTATATTTTGCTTCTTTTTACATCTGTTGTTCATCGCTCGTGTACTAGCCTAGGGATTTCCGATAGGACTAATTAATTAATTATCGTTTCTTGGCCATAACCTGCCAACAACAAGAGATGTAAATGGATTTTGATTTAAATCTGGCGGATTTTTAGTTTTTGGTGGATTTGGATTTTATATTTTCTGCTTTACTGGATTTTGATTGGATTCGATCATTTTGTTTGAACCTCTTCGCAAATTTCGGTTCTATTCTGCACTGTAGATTACTACATTTAATCTGTGAAGTATGGTTCAGTGGAGTTTCCCCGGTCAGTCTGGATTGTACATCGTGTTTGATTAAATCATTAGCCTTATTATGTTCAGTGATGTAATAGGGTTGCCAGATGGCCAGTATTTTACCGGCCTGGTCGGTATTTTACTGCTAATTTAGCGGAGGCTGGTAAAAGGCCGGTATTTTGAAAATCAGTGCCCAAAGTCGGTATTTTCAAAATAAATAATTTGCCGTAACTTTAAAAAGAACTAACGCCGAATTTCTCAAATTATAATGACTCTGGTAGTGAATCTTGTCAGGAAAGTTCTTTCAGCGAACTTTATTTGCTGCTGTTAATGCAATCCTCGGTGCGATTGTCACATCACACACACACACACCAAAATGTAATGATCCACCCAAAATACGGGCAATTAGCCTACTTCAAAAATACTCTTCTCTGTTTTCCCTGTGCCGCTTAAGAATTACGACAGAGCTTAGATCTGGCAATGTTGAGAAAATGGCCGGTATTTTTACAAAACGCATCTGGCGACCCAAGCCTGCTCAGCAAGGAACCTTACACCTAGCCGAGGTAGGCCTAAAGCTGCTTCCTTCTTTGAAAACATTTATATGTGGTATATATCATGTTATGACTGTGCCGTGAGTATCACAACATTGTTCAACTGCATTGGCCTATATACAATATGCAACATGCAATAAATTGTATGGCAGAATGTGTTGATCTAAACACTGTAGCTAAAATAGGACTCCACTAGTATGAAGGAACTACTGCACAGCATACTCTATTCCCTACAGTGTACAATTGATGAAGCACGTAAATGAAATGTCCTAATTGCATCATTTTTGCCCAAACTTTCAAATGAGTCAGTTACTCATAAATTATCATAAATGCAAGCATGAAATTACTAGATCGTTGGTGATGATATATATATATTTAATGTGTTTTCTAAGACACAATAACTTTTATTTATACACTCAAAAACAAAAAAGTATACAGTAATTTTATCAATATTGTTAAAAAATGTCGAAACTCCTGTGCTCAAATTTTTGACAAACAAAAACTTTTGTGGTTGCGCTTGCACCCGCTGCGCCCCCAGCTTCTACACCACTGTTTTTAAGAAACCATTCAAAATGTGTCTGAAAACAGAGAAATTTTGCCAAATATTTTCCATGGTTTCTGCAGCTAGGAGTAAATTCTAAAAAAATTGATTTTAATTTTTCAAAGTTTTTGTGGAAAATTTTTGTTCGAAATTGCGGCATCATTTGTTTAAAAAGTGGCTGCAGGAATTCCGAAGCATCTTAATGCATATGGGTCACAATATTTCTAAGAAACCCCAGAAAGCATACAGAAATTATCTAATTATTTATGTAATTCTTCTCATCACGTGTACTGCTTTAACGGCTGCTCGGTAACTTGTGTGAAGCTATCAGTGACGTAGGTTTCAGGCAAATCCGTGCCCGGAGGGATCATCATGAGAAAGCATTATGAAAAGTTTTGCAACCAGCCGGTTTTCTCAGCAAATAGTTTCGTGGTATGCCACGCCTTTACATAAACGCAAAAAGTTGTTTCTGTAATAGCATAGCAGTAGCGTGAATGCAAGTTTAAAGACTCGTGATAATTAAATTGGCACCTTTGAAAAAGGTGCATGGTTAAAATAAATCTTTGCCAAAGCAAGTTTACTTGACAACATAGTAATTTACAGCACTTCATAAGGTTGAAATATCACAGAAATCATAGGTTTAGAAAGCCTGGCGAGCAACAGTATTCCACTGAGTTTCAGTTCAATCAGGTCAATTTTTCAAGACGTGCAGAAATGCAGCTGTTGGCACTAACATTGATTGTCTGGCTGTCTTTACAAACAGGTTTGTTTGGACTGTGTTTTTAATCTTTCAGCGATGCAAAAATTTTCTCTAACAACAATAAATAAATAATAGTTCTTTAAAGAAGTCTACTAACTTGATCAAACAACAAGGTTTTCGAAATTATGATGCTCATCACGAAGCTGCAGAAGGAAATGGAATAAAATCATTTTCACAACCTCACGATTCCAGTTGGCAGGGACCAATCGCTTCCACTATTTGTTGTTAGTTTCAGTAGAAAATTAAAAAAGTTGCTCGAAAAAAGCATCAGCAACTATACAGTTGCTTGTTTGCTTGTAGAGTTTGAATTAAACATATCCTACTGCGTTGCCAATGATCACAGTGTAGATTAGTAAAAAAATATATCAAACAAATATTCTTCAATTGTCTCTAAGAGTGTGATGCGTTTTGTCAAGTATTATTTTTTCTATGTTGCACTTTCATCAATCAGAAATAACAAAATAAAAAAATTGGCACCTATATTGCACCTAGTATCTTTAGACTAAGGGAGTTTACGTAACTCAGTTTAAAAGGTAAAAACCAGAGCTAAAACCTCAAAAATGAAGAAGGGACATTTTAGACTGTTCACCTCGTCCATTTCCAACCTTCGTGGTCAGCTACATTCAGCAAATAATGTAGAAACACTGTTCTTAGTTTACACTGGGCAAGTTTTGTCTTTTGATTTTGATACGTTTTATTGAGTTGATGTAGGCCAGGGGTGTCCAAAGTGCGGACCGCGGGCACATTTCAAATATGGCCCGCAGTTTTGGTTTCAGATTTTGTTACATACGGCCGGCAAAGCCTGGATTGCGCTTCTGTGTCAGAGCGACGGCGGTTTCTCGCTACTTGAGACACTTTCCGTTGTGGTTTGATGTGCTGCTGAGAGCCGATATGCAAGCCGTCGGGCAGGAGTGGTTTTGCTTCAAATCCTAAGCGAAATGCCTGGACTATGCTAACCAGCACCTTACGGCTGAAAAATGTCGGAAGGGACTGCTGGCCCAGCGGTGCCTTTGCATTATTCCAAATTTAGCCATGTTTGAAAAATGTTTTGACACCCCTGCTCTACTGTAGGTGGAGCTGAAAGCAGCAACGGCATCTGACAGGATTTCAGCGGCTTCCCCGAACCGGTTCTTAAGTGATTATGAAAAATAAACAAACTTATTCCATTATTCGCAAAACCACTGAGTGATTTTTCTCAGCGAACAACACTTGCAAAATCCCTTCCAACATTGTATAAACAGCGTCAAGCAATTTGGTAATGCGGAGGTTTTCTGCTTAATTGCACGCAGGCCCGTATCCAGCTTGAGACAATAGGAGCGGCGAAGAGTTTTCTGCGAAGGGACCAAATTTTTTTAACTATGTCCAATAGTTTTAAACAAGGTCCAACACATTTTTCCAGGGGGCGAACATTTTTCACGAAGGATTAGCCCCCCTAATTACGGGCCTGATTGCATGTATGTTGTAGTGTGCCATAGTCGCAAAACTTTTATGATTGTGTATGACGCATACTTGTCTTTGTGCTGAACGCCATGCCACTGTGACTTGCTGCCGAACATCTGTGAGTTTTTTGATTATATAGCAAATTAAATCAGTTAGGGTATTTTTTGGCTAGATATTGCGCGGCGTTCAGTTTTTTTAGGCTACTTGTTAACTTGGAAATTGTTAGTATAGGAAGTGGAGTGGACTAAAGACTAATTGTTAGTATGGTGTTTGGGTCAGGGGTCGGCAGTGATGGGATTCGACCGGTTCGCAAGAACCTTTTCTTGAAATGCCTTTAATCCCGAGAACCGGTTGTTGGCTTAAGTCAGAGGTTCTCAATTTTTCCTCATGAACACCTTTTACATACAACTTATTTTGGCAAACCTCTCATAGACCTGGCACTAACTTTCAATATTGAGAAACAAGACTAAAATCAGGTTCGGCTAAAATCTCGTTCGAACGAGAGTGCCGTTACAAAGGCTACACCGACGGCAACTGCTGCCAGCTGTTTTTTTTACTTTTCAATACACCAGTGGTTCTCAACCTTTACAAACACGCCGAACCCTTACGTAGTTTTTCAAGCTTTTGTCGAACCCCATTTTTTCCCAATATAATTCCGGGAGTTCTCGGAACAATGCGATACATGAATTAACGGTATACAAAGGTGACCATGGTCAGCTTGCTGTGATGTACCTGCGCTTTTAGTCATGTTTCAGATGACTTTCGTCGAACCCTTGAAAAGGCTCCGTCGAACCCTAAGGATTCTATCGAACCCAGGTTAAGAACCATTGCCATATGCAGACACCACTGCAGGTGTTAGGATTTTAGCTATATTTTTTCCTCTGGAGACTGATAATGAGAGAGCCTGTTGTTAGTGAGTCCGGAGTGAGGGAACCTGTTCTTAAATATTTGAATCCGACCACTGGGGGCGAGCAATGTATTTGGCTTAGGGGCCACTTTGATAAGGCGGGGTTTAGCGGAGGGCCATGCCTTCTAATGGAAATAGAAGCAAGTCTTGGTTCAAATTAGCCTCAGCACTAACGTTTGCTGTGATACGTTGGGAAGTATTTTTACAATTGAATATTTTTCCTGAATGCTTCCGCGGGCTGCTCAAAACGCTGGGCAGGCCAAATGTGAGCCGCGGGCCGCTAACTGCCCACCCCTTGTTTAGGTGATTTACAAATCTGTAAAGTAGCTTGCTAAATACTTGTGGCTTGTTCGCAACTCACCGTTGCACGTTCTAACTGCGAGTTCAACCATTGTGTAATATGGGGAGACAAATCGATAAAACCCAAACAGTCTCTTTCGTGATGAACGTATACAGTACGTAGTAAGTGACCATGAGCGATTGAAGGGAGTCACATCGGGCACTTGTTCTTATTGCAGACCCCTACGGATAAGGTCTAAACATTTGAAGGAAAAAACTGATGGACTGATTGGCTGGCTTGATTTTGTTACCAGTCTGAAGAGCTTTTTCATTTGCCAAATTTGCCAGACTTGTCCACTAAAGCCATTAGTTTGATTGCACTTCATTATTCATCCTACACTTAATTATCCTATGTATGAATCACAAAAACTGGTCTTTTGCTGCACCAAATATGTCAGTGAACATCGTGACGCAATCACAGCAAACTAAATATTAGCACCGATAATAACTTTCTACTTTACTCAATTCACAGAATAAAATCAAATTGGCCACCAAAATTAAAAGTTCTAGGTTTGCTCTAACCTTTCGAGGAATCATCCGACTAGGCTGTGCTCAGGCGCGTAGCCAGAAATTTTGATGGGGGGGCAAACAACAACCAAGTCTCGGCATTCAAATATATGCCCCTTGTTTTAAAGTATCATCCATAAAACGTGCATTTTTCTGGCGTTTTTTTTCTGAATAATTAAGTTCAGATTTAACTCGGAAAATAGAAAGTCTGTTTTCGTTGAGTTGACAAGTTTTAAAAGTTTGTTTTTAGTGAAGTTCCTAGCTTCTACTCTGGATAAAAACCAGAAATTGCTCGTAAAATTTTCCTGCAAAAGCGCATGTGAAAATCTCCATGTTATAAGTACATGATCTACAGTATGCTTTTTAGGCAATATTGCACTTGAGCAAGAAGTCATTGTGGCCGCCGTTATGACTGCACTTTTTATATGTACACGCTTGTGATGAAGGCTACACCACTACACGTTCAATCGAAACCGAGTGCGATTTTGCGTTAAGACACCGACTACCGAAGTAGGTCTATAGTGAACCTAGCTCTTGTGCAGTGTGAGTGTCATACCGGCAAATGCTGTAAATTGTCAATGCAAGAATTGCTGTAAATCAATTAATTGGAATTAAGCTTCTAACTTCAGGTTTTCTAGAAATTTTTGGTTCTTATTCCCAAGTGTGCAAATGCCCGCTTTGCCCCCCCCCCTGCGGGCCCCATGCACACGTTGAGGCTCTTCAACACAACATAACGAAGTGCGCTGATTAGGTGGCACACCTACATTGCTAAATAAATCAAGGTTTGGCAAACTCCAGCAAATTCAACATACACTGGGTCCAGTCCCGTCGCCATGGGGGAGCTTTTGGGGGCTTAACCTCCCTAAACAAGGCTCCAAGCCCCCCAAATTGCAACATGAAACAGTATAAATCAGTTGAGATTTGTCAATTTTTAGAGTGTCCAGCCCTCCCGCACAAACCCAAATCCCCCTATTGAAAACTTTCGGGCGACGGTTCTGATTGGGTCACATCTTTCTCTTGTGAAAAGTAAAGGCAAAAGGTTTCTTTTCCATTTTTAATCTAGGTCTCACCTCTACTTACTTCAAGCACCTGAGCTGTACGTCCCAACTAATAAGAAAACCATTTCGCAACCGTGCAAATTCGAGGTTTTGCGCTATTTTCCCAATGTCAAGAGCAGTGGTTCCGCCATGTCGTGCGCATATTACTCACGCACGAGAATTTTGTAAAACGCGCTCATGTAAAATCGAAGTGCGCACATGGGTTCGATCGCTGTCGTTGCAGGCAACTGCATTTGATCTAAACGGAACTATAACGTCTTTCCCCAACAATTCAAAACTTTATAGCTATTCTTATCTGCTTTCTAGCACTGAGTGTTGCGAAAAGTTTTCAGTGCTAATCTGCGTCAACAAAGAAAGGGAGAAAAATTTGTTCTACCACTTCCAAGTCAAAGAAGCACAGTCAACGGAAATATTAGAGAAATGTTCGTGATGTGGAAGATACAGCTTGCGTGTGTTGGTATTATTGTGCCTGTAGTGTCAAGCACGAAGTAGAAATTGGTAATGCTGTAAATATTGCCAGGGTTAGCATTCTTTTCAAACTGGGGTAAAAAGTACAAGCAGCCGTGGCCCGTAATATTTGTTTTGCAAAGACGACCACACGAGTGACAATTCTTATATAGGACAGAAATAATTTTTCCAGCGTGCACGGTATTCGCTGCACGGCCCATTGAATCATATCGTTAGAGTTATTGCGAGCAACATGAATCGGGTTTTCTCCTGTAGTATGTCACAGTGGCGCCACGCATCCGCACGAATTATATCATCGGATGTGCTGTGCGTGTGCCCTTTCCAACAATAACTACGATTTTGATGTAGCTCCTTCCGTTCGTGATTTACGACCAAAAACGTAAATTTGTGACACTAAAAGTGGAACACCTGAGAGTCAAAGGGTTGAGACTGCTGATTGTGATCAGAGCAAAATATACAATGATGAAAAGTAACTGACATTGGTGTTTCTTAAAAGCTGAAAGGTTGCCAGGTGACAGATTTCAGGGAAGTTGACAAATTTCAAGGAAGGTGAGTTTCCGCGCGTTTTAAAGCAAGAAAACCAGAATCTTCGTAGTAAGACTTTGATAAACTAGGCAGTGTGTTAATTGATACCCACAGCATTACTACGCAGAGGTTCGATCGGTAGACGATTAAAATATTTTAGTTCAAATATACCTAAGAACAGCATTCAAGTCTTTTATCAGAGTCAAGAAACAAAGCGGACAATAAAATTAGACTATTGATTGGATGCACGTTTATGCCTTTCTAACATTTGAACTTTTCAGTGTTTGTACTTTCGATTAAGACAGTGGTTCCCAACCGGGGAGGAATTCCTCCCCAGGGAGGAATCAGTCGCAGGTGTAAAAGTCTTGTAGTATCGCTTAAAAAGCAAGTTGGGAAGTTTTGGATTTGCGTTTTTTGTGGGTGACGTCATAATTGGAGTTGGTTTAGGGGTATTTGGATGACGTCATTGGCCCCTGGACCCCAACGCGTAGCGGCAATTTTTTGTTTTTTTCTTTAAAAAACTAGGCGAAAAACTAGCGAGCCTTGATTGGCCTTCTAGCGGTTGTGGTTCGAAAGTCATGGCCAAAAAATCGATAATTCATTAAATAATTCCCTAGGGCATTAACTAATGATTTTGNTATTTTTAATTATTTAGACCCGCTCGAGCACGCCATTGTAAAAAGCTTGCAAACACATCAAACCAACACACTAGGTGAACCTAAGAGTATCTGGACAAGGTGAAGCGAAATCCATCGACCAAAGACTAAAAACGAAGTCTGTTTTATTATAAAGTCTGAGCAGCACTGATGCAAATTTCTGTCAAAACCTCCACAACGAGGTGAACTTGGACAAAGGTTCTATCGGATCCAACACGACGAGAGCATCCGACCTTCTTGAGCAACAGCTAAAACCGTTTGTGACAGAAACCTGAAAAACTACTGCATAAACGAGTAAAAATTTGCCAAAAGCTGCATAAGCATTTTCCCAACAACTTGAAAAGCTATGAAAAAGTAATATTTAATAAATTAAAAAATTAAGAAATAAGAAAATGGTATGTTCCCAAAGTTAATGAATCGGTGTCTGGGAAGGTGAAATCCAACCTGCACATCCTGCACTTGGCGGATATCCTTGTCGAACATCCCTTCTGTTACTGTGAAGTTTTCAAAGGTTTATTCCACTGTGTCATTCAAAGACTTGTTTTCTCAACACTTTTTACATGTATATACTTTCAGAATCACAGACACAAAACACTCAGAAATTGGTGTGTCCACCGCGGGATCATCCACGCATTACTGAAAAGTGCATCGTTGGATCAACGTTCAAAAAACTGTGCCTTTTCAGGTGCAAGGCTGGATTTAAGAGAAGGCTCCCATCTCGGCCTGTGCAATTCTGTAGGTGCAAGAATGGTGTTTGCAGTTGGAACGAAGATCCTATTGTTTGTGACTCAGGTAAGTTCTCATTGTGCAACCATATATTTAGTCTTTGTGCATGGGCGTAAGAAAGGAGCAGGGCCGTCGCAAGCGGGGGGGCCAGTGGTGCCCGGCCCCCACATTTGAAATCTGTGCCCCTCATTTCACGTTTGGCCCCCTGGTTGCTGCATACATCCGATACAGTATTTTAAAAACGTGGCCCCCTTTCTGGTTTTTAGCCCTCCTGGTTTTTGACCCCCCTGCTGCTAAATCCTGGCGACGGGCCTGGAAGGGAGTGGGGGCACGGAGGGCCTTGGCCCCCATAGATTTTTAATCTGACCTTTCTTAAAATTATAGCAAAAGAAGGTTGTCTTCGTAGTTTCTAGTGGGTAAAGCGAAATTTCACCATTTCCCCCCCTGGTAATCCTTTTGGCTGACCCTGGAAAAACAAGAAGCAATATCTACCAGGCTGTTGGACCCTCTTTAATGAAACAAAACCTTTTACAGACAAGAATTTGACAATATGATACGAACAGAGTTTATATTTTGCCTGCTGAGCAGTGCCGTAGCCAGCCCAAAATTTTTGAATGCCAGAAAATTTTGGGGGGCCAAATTGTTTGACTCTAGGCAAGCAATAGTATTTTTGTTTGGAACGCCGCTTCTCAAAGCACAAAATGACTAGATATACTAAAACTCGGGGGCATGGCCCCCTGAGACCCCTGGCTACGCCTGTGCTGCTGAGCAGACATCTTCAACTCTATCCAATGAAGAGTCTCAGAACACAATGACATTTTCGCTTCGTGTACGCTTTTCTTGGATATCATCAGGAAGTACAAGAAGACCTGGAGGGCAGTAGTGCGTTTCAAGTGTTTCAGTATTACTATTCAGGATACTAGTTTTAATTCAAGCGTTTAAATACCGTTGTTGCAGTGAATGAGAATGATGACCCGGACTGCCCTGTTCTACCAAGCCGGCCTCAAGTAAAAACGTACTGCGTTGATGGAACTTTGTTTCGAAAACTTTGTTCGTTTTCCTGCAGTGAAGGCTACGAATTGACAAATACATCATCAGTCACAATTGTTTGTCGCTGTCAGAAGAGCGGTAATTGCACTTGGGATGGTGATGCAGCTAAATGTGAACGAGGTGATCTTCAAAACTTGCTGCAATCTAGCAGATTCTTCAAGTGGCCTGTTTCGATTTCTGATTGCAAAGGTTTCACTTTTTAAGTATCAGTTTTGGTTGAATGAAGTGGAACGCTATGCAAAATATGACGAAAACCGTTTTGTGGCATAGTAGTGGACGTTTGGGAATTGTCTAAATATTTAGCACGAATGTTCATAAACTTTTCAGTAAGAAAGTGATTTAACTGTTTCGGACACATAAGATATACTTGCACTTCGCGCCATGGTCAATCAATAATGACGTAGAATCAAAAGCAAATGTCCGCGCTGGGAGTGATAATGTTGCATGTCGCGAGGCCAGGGACCAAGTCTTTCTGATCACCGAGGTGGCGCTTTGGTTTCGACGCCACTCAAAGGAAAAAGTCAAGGGATATAAAAACAAAAGTTTGGGCAATATCCATTGACTTACGTCCGAACGGAAGTTAGACTCACCGTGAACAGTGGCAGTCTATGTTTCTTTTTGAAATTAAAAAGGATGAGACCAATCGATCCAAAAAATACCATAAATAAACTCACATTAAGAACTGACTATTTTTTTCGGAACTATGCGTTCTTTCTACCCCATGAGGCAAGCACTGCGTGCGTTGGACAAAATTTTGTGGTTCCTTCGCCTAATAACAATAANTCNTTTCACTCTTGAAATCTTTAAGTCTATTTGAGGGCGTTGTAGCCAACGCCATTCCAATTTTATAATTAGGGTCTAGAATTTTTGTTGACAAAAATGTATGTTGTACATGGCATTACACAAACCAAATTGATGTAACTGACTTCTACTGCAGATAACAAATAAGATCCATAACACTGAGAATGAACAGCGTAGTCGTAATTTACTGTGAATACGCTATATTTTATGATGCATCGATTAAATATGGATAATTTTCATCAAAGAATCCCTTTGCTGAATTGAACGCACCTACGTTAATGTCGGAAATGTTGTTAATTTGTGTTGCAAAATCAGCTTTTATAAATTTTTTTAATTGGTCTAAAGAAGAACTTTGTGAAGTTTCTACTCGAAGTAATCATGCAGTGGTGGATAAAAGTTTTGCAATAATTTACGACATGTCGTAGTATCGAAATAAAGTTTTAGTCCAAGAATAGAAAATACCGCAATATTTGCAGGTCAGTGGCTTTGAAATCTGCGGCCCAAACAAATTCCGATTTGGTGCTGCGGCAGTGGTTGTTACTTTATTTCACATAAAATGCACAAAATAGGCTTGTAACTGGATTTTGAACACATTCTTAATCAAGCCCGCAGTGCTCAGCTGACGTTTGAGAGAGTGCAAATGTCATTGTGAGTCGACGTTTTTAAACATAACCTTTTTTTCATAAAAATGTGAGTTTTGTCTTGCAGTAAGGGTGAACCGCTTAATGGCGAAACATCAATTAGTTGGTGGAAAAAAAACAAACACGGAAAACATTACTGTGATTTTTCAAATTACAATTAGACTTTCATATACCTAACTTCTGTTTATGCCGTGTAGGTAAAACAGAGTAACAAATTGACGCGTGCACTTTTCGAACCTTGTTGTCACGTGCGGGCTTTTTGCAACGTTTGCTAAAAAAAGTCTTTTCAACTTATTGTTGTGTGAACGCAGTACTTACTTTCCACAGTTATCACTCCGGAAACTGATCTCCGTTGCTCTGGACCAAGCGGAAAGTTGCCCAGACGTTCAACGCCTACTCCTATTCGACCGAGCCGTCCTAACAGTTGCGTAACGGATAGTGAAAACATAGTGTGGTTTTCAAAATGCAGCTGCACGTCAATAGACGTTTTCGCCAGCTGCAGAGTTTTGTGTTGCAGGGTGACTTAAAAACAAAAGGGGGATTTTTTGTTGTTATTATATGAAGTTATTTTTTTATTATATGGTTAATAAAAATAATAACAAGTTTCATGGGCACAAAAAATGTGGGGGAGCACAAACAAAATTTTTGGGTCACTGCCCCTGAATGTCCCCCGTGTCTACGGGCCTGGGATGGCCCCGTCTTGCTGGAACCATTGTTCATCTCAATCTA
>JGI24158J21664_10008463_pt1 | contig 13691 bp, 5 predicted proteins | sample Ectturendosymbi3_FD_21664 | JGI IMG/M metagenome (IMG submission 21664) | reverse complement strand
AAGTCTTTGAAAGATTGGTGCATGTTAGGCTTTCATCCTTTCTAGAAAAAAATAACATCCTATCAAACTTTCAGCTAGGTTTTCGACCAGCTCATTCTACTCAGCATGCGATTAATTATTTACATGAAAAATTCGTTCAGGCGTTAGATAATAAAGAGAATGCAGTTGCAGTTTTCCTCGATTTAAGCAAAGCTTTCGACACTGTTAATCATAAGATCTTACTGTGCAAATTGCAAAAGTATGGAGTTCGTGGCGTGACTAGCGACTTTTTCCATAGCTATATTTCAAATAGGTGTCAATTTACAAAATTTGGAGAAACAGAGTCATCACGCATTTATATAACATGTGGTGTCCCGCAAGGACCAATTCTTGGCCCTCTGCTATTCTTACTCTATATAAATGACCTACCACAAGCTAACTGCATGAGTAAACTACAAGCTGCTGAATCTAACTGCATGAGTACACTACAAGCTGCTGTAAATAGTGAAATGTCGATGACTGGTTGATATCCAATAAACTTACCTTAAATTGCAGTAAAACAAAATTTATGGTTCTAACCAGGAGTCACGAACTTCAGAAAATTAAGATTAATGTTGCCGCTGGAGCAGCTGAAGAAGCGAACCAAGTTAAATACCTTGGAGTCCTTATTGATAACAAATTGAAGTGGCAACAGCAATTAGATCATGTGTGTAAAAAGTTTGCATGTGCTTCGTACGCTCTCCTTAAGTTGCGGGCCTTTTCACCCATCTCCACTCTTAAAACTGTCTACTATCCTCTAGTTCATCCACATCTTTCATATGGACTGGCTTGCTGGAGTAATGCCACTAAAAAATCAAACATAAAGATTATAATCCTTCAGAATAAAATCGTTCGACTGATGACGTACAGTGATCAGCGGACTCCAGCATCAGGCTTATACAAATCCCTCCAAATTTTAGCATTAGATAATATGATAAAACTAACCTTAAATAAAATCGCTCACTCGTTCCATCATAAAACATTGCCGAAAATTTTTGACAACCTATTTAAATATCTGAAAACATCGCATAGTCACAATACTCGAATTCGCTCTAATTAAAATTTCTTTAAACCATCAGTAAATACAAATATCGGAAAGAAATCAATTCAGTATAGAGGAGTAGAAGTGTGGCAGCCTCTTAAATTGAATATCAAGCTACTGGGTTCCACTAGTTTTCGAACACAGGTCAAAAAATACCTTCTTGATATTGATCAACAAACTTAATCCTTATGGTCTTGATATAAGGTACGTGCCTTGTAAATGTTATGTGTATTGGATGTTCTGTATCTATTTGGTCTTTGTTGTTGTTTCCTTTTTTCTTGAAGCATCAGTTTGCTATCAATGAATATTTTTATCTTTTGCCGTGGCTAATTCTCTAAAGTTGCGTCTGTCCTTTGCGTATCGTTGCAGTTACAGCTGAGTAAGCATATAATGACTGACCCATGNTCAGATGTCTTTGATGACCTCCGGGTCTTTTCGTTGGCCATGCAAAATAAACAAGCATTGTCTTGTCATTGTCTGTCTGTCTCAAGGTTTATTTCAACATGCTCCACTTCTCAAGCGGTGAGGTGCATGCACCCAAGATATTGCAAGCTGTTTATGTATCCATTGCACAGTCCGAGCAGCCCTTGCTGGATCTGCACCAGGAGTAGAATTTGCATCACCTTCGCCTAGATCCACAGCGTCAGAAACCTAATGCGTGCACTCGAAGACATCAAGAATGTATATATAGGTTAAATACCTTGATTTCCTCCACACGTTTGCACTTTCTTTCGATTTTCCAGTTTTCAACGTTCCAAACCGATGTGGCGCAATGTTTGGACACAGAAGATACCTGGAGAGACTATTGCCACATACACGTGATTTAGATAACTTGTAGCAATTATTATACAGTACCTAGCAAATATAGATTGCGTGTGCATTTATACGTTTTCCAGAGTGGAAGAAGACAAACTTTTGATCGGTTTGGCCAAAAAATCCTAGTTTATTAAAAACTACACAATTTAAGGAATAACATTACTTCACCCATATATATGAGCCTACAGGAGAAAAGCGTTTCTCAGAACTCGCCTTACACTTAACTTAGAGCCTGTTCTTTCGATGCTTGCAGTCATTTCAAATATTTTTTGGCTTTGTTCAATTGAAATTTCCATAGCTTATCTTCGCGTATTACCACAACACTGATGATGACACTTTAAGTTTGGGTCTTAAACTCAAATTTGTCTGAGGGCCAAATGGGAACTTATAAAAAGTAACCCCAGGGGCGTATTATGACACTAAAGCAGTGTTTCCCTAACCCTGCTACGGCACCCTAGGGTGCCTTTGACAATACTCCGAGGTGCCGCGAGCTAATGCGTTTTTCAATATATCACTAAAAATACTATTTTCAAATGTCATCGTACCTAAAGCAAATTTCTATGGGCTCTCCACTGGGTGCCGCAAATTATATTTTCCTTCTGTAGGGTACCGCAAACCTAAAAAGTTTGGGAAACACTGCTCTAACGCAACAATGGCGGTACCTCAACATTACTAGAAACAGCTTTACATCTTATTTCCTGCGTAAGGTAGCGTGAGTTATGGGTCAATAGCCGTTTGTACGGATGCTCATTTAAAAGGAACTAATTCACTAGCTGACCGAGCGCTTTCAACACCGGTGAATAAACTAAACAACTTACTTATATTTTAATTAATTCAAAAATCCCCAAAAGTATCGCGGATCGCACAAACTGCTCTCGCAGGCCACATGTGGCCAGCGGGCCGCGAGTTGAGACCATTGCTTTAAGGAAATTCGGGTGCAAGAACTAGTTCTTTATGCAACAAGAACTTCAATAAAATTTAAGAGGATACCGTCATTTTCCAAACATTATAAAGAACATTGAAATATAGCATAATTAGAACTATTGCAACGTCAATTTGTTTTTCCTTTGTGCAGATGAATCATTTGGTGCTTAGTAGAAATCCCATTGGATTTACCGGAATGACTCTGATCAGCCAGTGCGTCAAAAATCTTCAAAGTTTGGTGTTAGACAACTGCAGGTTTACTCAGAAAGACATGGAAATATTAGCAAACGAAGTGAAGTGCTTGAAGCAACTTGTGAGTATAATGGTCTGATATTTTTGGGGGCAAAGGATTTATCCGTTTTTTAAAAAAAAAAACACGTGAAATTAGATAGGACCCTTTCAATTTGAAATTGTTAGCTTCTAAAAATGAAGACGAAAATGTTTGTGGCAATTGCAAGTAATTTTTTGCCAAATTCATGAAAAAGGAACTGTTACCATCCATTTTATGATGGTTTTATGATAATGAATTCAGTAAAAGGTGGAGTGACTTTTTTGCTTCACACGTCATTAGATTTCAAAATGTACCTTTTTTTTCCTCCTTTTTTGCAGAAAAAAAGAAAATGTTTCGTAACAGAAAAAATGTGTGTGTTGCCGGACTATCCCAAACGTTTACATTTAAACATAACTATTTTGGTGAAAAGAATACTTTGAGAAGCATTCAGGTGTTGGTGAACTATCTACAGTTGCCTCTTAGGCAATAGTGGCGCTGTTGTTGCAAACAAGGCAAAAGATGTTTATAAACCAACTAGCCTAAACGTTGACGAATCACAAATGTGATACCAAATGTTTTTTCACACGCTGTATCATCTCTGTGCAAAAATGTTATATTTGCACACATAACACAATGTGCGGCATGTTGCTTCATTACATAGGTTCCCAACCTTTATTCAAGCTGACACCCCTCACATAAAATGAAGTGGCGTTGGCACCCCTCGTTTAAAAAAAGATAAAATTCACAAAAATTTGTGTACGATCTTCTTTTTTAAATTACTACAGGTGATACGTAGGCGTACTGAAAACATAAAAGAAAACACTCAGTGGTACTCTTTGACTCTCATGCCTTACTGCTCAGCAGAAACAAACCTAGTGACTTTTTCGTTATTGCTTCTTTGAAACTATCCGCTCATACCCCAGCACAATATTATACATAGCGACGCGCAAATCGTTCGAGGGTTTCAAACAGTTCCGATACTTGTTTTGCAAGTGAAGTAGAGAGGAAAATTCAGATTTGCACAAATATGTTATTGCAAAGGGCACTAGAATCGTTAGTGTTTTTGTACTCAGTTTCTGGTAACTTTGCATGGTTGAACACGAGAAACTTTCTAGCTCTGTTGCATGAAACAACAATCTCGCCAGAATTGCGCCATAAAAATTGAAACGTCAAAATGCTTATACAATCGCATCACTGGCTATCTATGTGGTAACCGCATTGCCGCAACGTGAAGCAGATATAGCAGTGCGCACATTTAGCAATTTGAATTCTTAATTTAGTGACGTTAGCTGGAAACATTAAGCTGTACAATGTTCGTTGAAGTAATAGCACTTCCACGCTTTCATAAGTCTCAGCTATTTTGAAAAAAAGCACATCCAAGAACATACAGTACAAACTCTCACCCTCGAAAGTCGTATTTCGGATTCCCAAAATCTTGCTTCGGACTCCCAGGGATCCGAGAACCCCCGGTTGGGAATCGTTGCTTTAGTGCAAAAAATATAAAACACTGCGGCAAAATTTAAGCATTTGTGGGGAGGAACCAGGACTGCACAGCAGGATCCCAAGCATTTTGGGATGGTTGCAGCCGGATCAAAACTTTTTCACATGGTGGAGCCGGAAATTTGCGTTCCGGTTCCACAAACACCTTTTGCTGGACAAGCCAGTTCTGCAAATAATACAGTGGTTTTAAGTTTTAAGTGGACTTAATCGTTCTGGATCCGGAGCCAAAAATTTCTTGATGTTGGAGCCGGAGTCAAAACATTTAGATGACTATGACTGGAGCCGGAACTTGAAAATTGAATTCTAACTCCACAGTCCTGATAGAAACATAGCACTCTTATGTAAGATGCTTGCGTTGCGTTGGTACGCAAAAAGTAAAAAAAATAATAAAATTAAAAACTATATCATCGCTGCATTTATTTTCAAAGTATGTGATTATTTCAAAGTATGTGAAGCAACCAAAGTCACTGACATTCGAAAAAATTTGATTACTTTACAGAAATGCCTTGTAATCAATCGCAATAGCGTCGGTGGCAGGGAAGCAAGTATTTTTTGCAAACACGTTCAAAATCATTTAGGAATGGACCAATGCCAATTGTCAGGAGTTGATGTTGAATCGATGGCTTGCGCCATCAATGACAGGGAGAAACCGGTAAGTCATGCGTGTATACTCAAGAAGAACAGTTTTTGTAATGCCAAAATCAAATTCTTGAATTTAACTCAGACAAGGTTTTCCAACGCTCTTCGTTCATTGTAATTGAATCATCCCGACCGATCAGTCTTTTATCAATTCATCAGCCTTAGACATAATTACATACGCTTTTCATTTTTTCAAAGTTGTAACAAAACTGAAACGTTTTTGCCTGAAAGCAACAAATGTGTAAATTCTTTGACATAACACCAAATCAAAAACTGAATTTGTTTGATCCCAAAACCGAAGGTGAAATTGAAGCGATAAAATTCTTGTTTATTCATTACCGCTGATTGTGTCAAAAAAGTGGCTGATGCACAAATTACGTGAAAGTGGCGCATATTCATACAGCTTGCAAGATATAAAAGCACGAAACATGATTTGTACGTGGAAATGGAGCGATTCAAAGAAAGTAGAACAAATACCAACTAACCATAAATGCATTCATTCCTTGCTAGATCGACAAAATCAAGTCATACTGAGTATCGTTTCTTTATATATTGTTCCTTCGGTTTTTAAGCGTTATGAAAACAATCAAAGTTTTTCTCTCTTCTGAAACGAATGAAATCTCAATAACTTTGAAGGAACTTGATCCATAACATTCTAATATTTTGCATACATATATTTTGTAAACATTTAGTCTAGTGTCACAGATGCTAAACTAAAATCCACAGTGTTGTATAATTTCCGATGATGCACATGTACAAAGTTTGAATCATGTCCGGTACATGCGTGCCTATTTGAATCAGAGAGACAGAACCGTTTTCAGGATAATTACCGTTAGAAAAAGGAAATGGCAAAAATATGACAAAAAATGAACTAAATCAACGGAGTGAAAAACTATTAGGAAGCTGTGAACTTAATGCAGCATCAAAAATATTTTTGCACAAAGTCATCCTATTTTGCGCCCGCGCTCCAGGCGGACAAAACGATAGATTGTGAGGCTAACTCTTACCAAATCGCAGTGAAAAGACTGCTCCAGTGATTAAGGCACCTCGATCTTCAACTAGGTCCTTTGCGAATGATTCAGCAGCCCTCCTCTCTAACAGGAGGATGGATCAACTTGGGCGCGGCCCTTTCCGCACTAGCATAAAGTCGGATATCGGCTCTAGCAACAGCCTTATGGACGTCTAACTGTGCCCGCCGCCGGCGGGGCACGAGTGCATCGTCGCCTTCCAGGCAGGATTCTGACTTAGAGGCGTTCAGTCATAATGCTTTAGATGGTTGCTTCGCACCATTGGCTTATCAGCCAAGCACATGAACCACATGTCTGAGTCTGCGGTTCCTCTCGTACTGAGCAGAATCATTGTCGCAACAACACTTCAACAGTAGGGCAAAACTAACCTGTTTTCACGACGGTCTCTTGCCAAAAATTCATCCAACCACCCATAAAAGGTTTCTGTGATTATTCACCAAGTCGAACCGAAAAAAGCAAATCTTTTTCCTCCTGCTAGTTTCAATTACTACAATTCAAACTGAGAGAAAACTAGGAAAAATTATATGTTTCGATACTGTTTGTGCAACAGATGTGTTTTGCTCAAAGTTGTTTAATGCACAGTAGTTTTGCGTAGAAGTAGGATATCAAAACTACACTAACATAAAATAGAAACAATCACATAAATCACAGCCCTTTCACATTTACTTTTTTGTGGTCACATTTTTGCAATGCCTCGTTAACAGATAGATTCTTTGATGATTGGCTACAACAACATTGAAGACAGAGGAGCCAAAGCCATTATACAATCCTTGCATAAAATAAAGTATTTGAGCGTAAGGAGATGCGGCATATCGCCGGAAGGAGTAAAACAAATGAGGAACAAAGCTCCGTGGATAAAACCGGTGAAAACTGAAGCATTTTGAACTTATAATTTTAAATCTAAAATTTGCCTGTTTGAGGTTTTGATGTATATGTGTGTACTTTCAAATTTTATGCCAATGAGGATCCTCATAGGGTTTGATTTTCCAACTTGATTAGCTTCTGCAACAAATGAACAATATCAAAATGTGCTACGATATGTTTATTGTTTGACGTTTTCAAATACAACAGATAGCAACTTTAATGATTTTGAAGGAATTCGTTAAATTCGCGAGTTGCTCAGACGCGTTGACTGCGTGACGTCAAGCACCTGGTCGCAAAAGGGTCGATCTAACTTACTGTATGTTCGTGCTCGGTGTTCACAGTGGCGCTAAGGGCGTATGGCTACGGTATAATTCTTTAGTAAAAAAACTAGTTCCAAATTGAGTGTTGTTATAAGGGAAGTTGTCAACAACTTGCGCACACCTAGCGCTAGCAAGTGGCACACAGATACGTCGAAGAACATGAGCAGGGATATGTGGCAGTACCAAAAAAACATACGCATATATGCCGCTAAGGCACGGTCACTTTCAAAGACCATTGGTATGCATGTCGACGTTGGCAAAGAGCACATGCATAGATGACGGTAGAACTATTGGCATGTTGCTTCGCAATGCTGCATAGTCTTAAGATAAATTAAATTAGACTCATTCATGGAGTACAAGGGGTAGTGGCATGGAGTACAAGGGGTAGTAGGAGACTGCGAAGGTCAGTTTGGTAGCAAACGTCACGACGAAAAGGTTACCTTCAATTTGTAAGTAGCAGGTGCAAAATAGAAATGAGAAAATCTTTTTCTCAGAATTTAAGGTTTCATATGCGCAATGCGTTCATAAGATTAACGGAAGCAAAATGCAATGCAGGCAAATTTCATAGGGTTAAAGCAGCAGAAAACTCAGTGTTGTAACAAATGAATCAAGGTGGCTTTTAAGATACGGTTTGGTAATCTTATTTTGGATAAAAACAGATTGTGTAAAGCAATCCGATTTTCGGTAAATATTTCGCATATCGTTTCTTCATCGACAACTATTTAATTTGGAAACTACTTCAGCGAAAACGTGTTTTTGTAACAAACGTTTATGCGTTTGTTTTTTCTATTTCATAGAAATGTACAATACTTGGTTTGGATGAACAAAGAAATGACGAGAATGGATCAACTGCAGCTTTTTCAGCATGTGCACTTATGTAATGACCAGCGAATTTTGTAGTGCCAGACGTTCAACTGCGTTCCACCTGTCATGTCTACAATAAAGAAGACAATCTTAACCTAAGCTATGCAACAAACTGATAAACAAATGCGGAGGTTGATATATAACCAAAACTCAGATGAATGAACAAGCTCTAATGAACGATATGGTGATGTCTTGTAAACGGCCGGAAAATAACCAGAATTGCAATCACTCACCAGACTACAACGAAGTAAGCAAGCAAAAGATTTGCTCTTAATCGACCTGCAATCCTGCTAAAAACTAAGCACAAATGCTTTGCCATGTGTGGCTTAAACCCTGCAAACTAACAAACACTTTGAGCCGAATGGATGCTGTGATAAGAAATATTGCACTTTTTCCGTGATTGCTGCTGAGGAATATGAAACAGAACGAAATAAAATATCGTCCTCTGTTGAACAGCGCGCAGAGAAAATAAACCAAATTTACATGGCTTGCCTTAAACTGGTGGTTCTTAACATTTTTTTGTCTCACTTACCCTTAACAAAATCAAAAATTGTGTAACTTTCCCCGATTTACAAGATTGTCTTTACCATGTTTGTGAATTGATTTCTTTAACTCTAAATAACTAGCTGAATACCTAATTGTTTTAGGGAAGCAAGCTTGTAGTGTAGGGTAAGTAGTGTACAAACATGCTGCCGCAGTCGTATTTCATAGCGTTTGATGACAAAATCTAAACATTTTTCAAACGGGTGGAGAGACTATGGTTTACGTTTATCAGCTACATACGTCAAGTAGTCGCTCAAGAGTTGGTCAACAACAGGGTCCACGTCCAATACGCGCGTACATTTTGTAGAAGGCATGCTTCAGAAGTGGCTGTCATAGCGCAAAGTCGCTACTCGACTTCGATTGAACATGTGTTGGTGTATATCAGAAGCGTGTAAATATAAAAATCGCAATTGTAATGGCGACCACTACGATTTCTTGCTCAAATGCAAGATTGGCTGAAAAAAACATACAGCAGATCTTGCACTTACAGCAACGAGATTTTCAACAAGCGTTTATGCGGGAACGTTTAACGAGCAAATGGCGGATTTCATGCAAAATAAAAGTTTGGAACTCCACTAAAAACAAACTTTAAACTTGTCAATTCAATGAAAATAGATTTTTTATTTTCCGGCTGAAATCTGAACACGATTGTTCAGGAATAAAATGCCAGACATATGCACGTTTTTTGGATGATGCTTCATAAACAAAGGGTATTAAATATTTAAACATTTAGACTTGGTTTTTATTTAACCCCCCTATCACAATTTCTGGCTACCCGCCTGTTCAGTGGCACCACCTGAACATGTACGATAAATGCGCTTACTTAAATTTAGGACACTGCAGGCTCAGCGTTTGCCTTGGTGAACTTTTAGAATACTGTCATGACGATGCCAACTAGTTTGCATCCGGCCACAGTGAAAAGTTTAAAGACGCAAGACGAAAAACTAGTAAAAGATTTTACAGCAACAGGCAATGTGTTTTATTAACTAGCAGCTCTCTGCATGGGGGCAATTAGGTGGGGGACACGGGGGATGTGTAACCCATTTTTTTCCGACGATGGAGAAATAATATGCCATGCCCCATCACGTTTATGTATTTAGAGAGTTTTCAAAAACGAAAGTGAAGTTTGTCACATGTCGCGTAAAGAGTTTTTCATGTTCGTTTAACTTATTACACGAAGCCAAGTTGATGTTGAAACAGAGATGGGCGTGGCATCACTGATTCTGATATTTTTATGAATTTTAGCTTCGCTGAAGTGATTTTTAGCTTTTAGCAAGTTTCTACAAGCCGCGAAAGATTGTTAATTGCTTCTGACCGACATTTTGCCCTGCGTGGTATAGGCCATTTTAAGAAAGAGCATTGCATTGAAAGAATGAGGGCTTGACAACTGCACGTGTGATAGACAGTGCGGGTTGCCAATTTGGCTTTTTTGAAGCCAGTTTTTGAAATTCTGGCTTTCTTTAACGCACTTGGCGTTTTTTGAAAATCAAAAATAGACAGACAAATCTGGATTATTCTGCCTTTTTTCTGTCCGAAAGACTTGACACTGACTAAGCATTGTCTGAGCTGCATATTTATTACAAATATCTTCTGACGAGAGTCTGTGACCATCCAGGTTGCAAAGAATATTGCAAAGATTTCACTGTTGACTTCAAAATTCTCGATGTATTTAGTATTTAATAAAAACTAACGTGAGCCATTGTAATCACGGGGATAGAAAATGCTTCCGAAGTATCGAATTGTTGTTCATCGATGTTTCTGCCGAGTTTTAATATCTATTTTGTGTTTCGTAGGCCAAATCCATGTTTCATATGTGCATGGTTGATGACTTTTATGTTTTATATGTGTATGCTTTATGACTGCTCTTGGGTGGTGGCAGACGTGATGACCGGAGTGTCTTTTCGCCGCCTCCCGGCCTTACTGTGTCTGTATTGACAAGTGTACTTGCGTCAAGGTCAAAAAATAAAATTGTTGTTGTTGTTGCTATCTGACTTTTTGGGAATAGGTCTGGCTTCTTTTGGTGAAGACAGGTTGGCAAACCTGCCACAGTACAGTCATGATTTGTTTCATACAGAAATGTAATTGGCTTTGCTGCAAAGTTGGTTGTCACGTATTCAGAAACAGACAGTCTAACTTTTAAAGATATAAGTTTATAATGTTAACAAGTTACTTTTTCAAGCAAAAATCTGCAAAGTGTTTATCGAAGACCAAAAGCAGCACTTTCGTGGAGACTTTGGTTTAGGCTGGGCCGTTTTACCAAAGACTGTCTTCAACCATTAGTTAAGAGAATTTCAGTCAATATATTTTGGAAGTATTGACTAAGCTATATTTTGACCTTTAGCTCAAAACTCAGAGATTTCCCTAGAAATTAAAGAAAGCCTATGCATTTAGCAATATTTCTTGTAATGTCGCGACAATGGTGACCAAAGACCAACTGATCCAACAAGCACTTGTTCTTATATTTTGATCCTGTACTGAATTATATTGGTTCGTAAGTCATCTGATTTACCTGAGTTGAACCAAACCCACAATGCAGCAATATTTTCATCCAAGTACAAAACATTTGCTTCACCGGTACGTAATACCTAGTTTTGATGGACATTCTTTTCGTGTTGATGCAAGTGAAACTTGGTACTGTTTTGCCAATTCACCGTTGTGCACTTGGATTTCGGTTTAACCTTAAAATATTTTCGTGTCTTCATGCAAGTACAACTCTTGTAATGAAACTTTTGACATTAATTTCGTCTATTAAAATTTGACCTTAAACCTAAAAATTTTGATTGTGAAAAGACTGAGCTAAGCAGACATGGGGCGATTTCAGCACAAATGCAATCGATTACGATTACATTGTAAGTAATCACGATTACAATCACAATTACATTTGTCTTGAAACATCCTCAGAATGAAAACAATACCCATTTGCATAGTTTCATGTAAGTATATTTTCAGACAACATACGATATGAATCAAGTGTGAGGATCAAGCGCCGGAAAAAAGAAAAAACAGATTGATTGTTCACTGAGATTTTCGTGCAGTCAACAAACCAGTGGCGAAACTAGAGGTTTGAGCTGGAGGAGAAACTTAGCTGAAAGCGGCCCACTGGCCTCTGTAGGGGACCTACTAGTCAACACTTAGAAAAAAACTTGAGAAGTGATAGTGACTCCGGGTGTGGATGGCTATACAAAAAACTCCAAATCAACGAAAAATACTCTGAAAAACGCAAAAAGAAGACACCGTACTAAAAACCTATGTAAAGGATACTAGAACCAAAATATACCGTATTTATTCGAGTATAACGCGCAAAATTGTATACCAAAAACATCAACGCAAAGTTCGGTGTGCGTTATAAACGAGGTCTTACATTTTTATGTCTTTACGCCAGAGGGTACAGGAGTTCAGGTGCGCATAATAAACAAGTCATACGCAAGAGAACACGCAAGTACGGTATATTTCGTATAGCCTGTTTCAGTATAGCGCAGGGGTGCAAAAACCCGGTCGTGCACTCGCACTGCGCGGCTAAAAATTTGAAAAAAAATGAACTTTAAGCCTTCGTTACAAAATGGCAGCGTGCCTAATTTTCACTCCCGCTGTATCTGTGTTGCACGACGTTGGGTAGCTTGGGCAAGCGGCTGCGCTTTTTCTAGAATTCGATGCGTCGTTGGACGATGCATGACCTGGATGTAGAATGCGGCCCTAGTTCGTTTCGTACACCAGAACTGCTATCAAATGGGACAGCGCTTGCTAAAACCGGCGTGTTAGCGTTTTACCGCGTGGTATCTGTGGATACAATGCGGTGTAGATAAACTTCCCTGTTTGCAGTTTCAACGCTACTTAGGCTCTGTGGTGTAATAATACAAAATGTTGTAACATGAAAAAAAAACGTATACAAATTTTCAATCAAAAAATTAAGGGTGCGCGTTATACCTGAACAAATGCGGTAAGCTGAGTGGGGGGTGGGTTTTACAATTAGCTGGACAGTGGGGTCAAATCGCCCCTCTTCCTTCCCGTCAATTACTCCACTGCAACAAACACTTCAAAATATTGGTTAAACAAAAATAATCGATGTAAATCTTTGTTACAGTTGATAAACATCAATGTTTCAAATCTTTTATCAGGCAAACGACATCTATCAGGCTTGAACACTTGTCCAGCAATGCTGAAAATTCGCTTGTTAGAAATTTCAAAATTGCTGACTATTCCTTCTAACTGTGGGTTACGATCGTCTGCAAGCAAACATACTAATGTGCAGCTTTCAATTTTAGATGAAATGAACAATAACACCAATATACTTGGGCATTTGTCTTTTGAACCAATAGTCAATGGTTAACAAAACCTCACAGGTTGCGTTGATTTTTTTTTATAAGTATCTGGTGGATCACGGTTGACATGCTAGTTATCAGTGTTGTGGTAAGGTACTTTCGACTCGGAATAAGTACCTTAACACTCTGAAAGAAAGTTAATTTACTGTATATAAATTACTGTACTAATTATGTACATAGCCTACTCCAGCACTGACATTCATAAGTTCATTCTGAGTATACATAAATGAAACGAACACCTTTCCTCGTAACGTCTCGCTATTCTGTTGCCGAAGTGTCAACCCGTTTTAAGAAGAGGACCTAATTTTCTTGCTACGTCTCACTAGACTCGCTACGTTACTTCTGGCCTACTAGTCATTCTATTTGAATAAGGTGTTAGGCTAGCTGATATTAATAACTTTAGTGTGACTAACTGTATCTGTTCGTATCTGCTGCTGATCTGAAATTTGATGCTGTTGAGAAGTATGGCTGCACCAGCAACCAAGGGTGATATCAAAACCATCTTTGAAAAGCTCGACAAGATTTCCCGATCTCTTGTGGACA
>JGI24158J21664_10008462_pt1 | contig 13693 bp, 8 predicted proteins | sample Ectturendosymbi3_FD_21664 | JGI IMG/M metagenome (IMG submission 21664) | reverse complement strand
TCAGCAAACCCTGCTGAAATTGTGTAATAGGGGAGGAATGAAAATTTCTAAAATGAGCCAAGGGAGGAATGTGTCAAAAAAGGTTGGGAACCACTGGTGTAGTCTAACAATGAGTCAATATATTATTCAGTTTATCAGAAAAAGCATCCTTTGTGCTCTCCTGGCATTACGTCCAGAATAGGAAGATACAAAAAAGGCAAAGGTGGCTGCATTTTGTATTTCCTAAATAGAATGAATAGATGACTTTTTCAGGCAGTGGCAGTGGTAGTGTCTCCATGGCCAGATCAAGATTACCCAGCTCACCTTGTATTACATCATGGGCGTAATGCGAGCTGAGTTGGGTAATCTTGATGCAGTGATAAAATAGGGACTCAGGAAAGAACAATGTTATGGAATGTTAAAGGGCACAGATGGAGCTATGAAAGCTACAAGATAGAATCGTCCACATCCTTAGAATGAGTAACAGTGACAAAAATGAAAAAACTTAGCTTCAGTTGAAGGACGCAGAGGGCAGTCAGTGGTTAAAGCTGTAGCAAAAGGTGGGAGAATATATAAGAAGTTGTTTTATGGAAATTTCTTTTGATAATAAAAGATGCACAAGTTTTATTTTTAGAAGGGTTTGGGAGTTAAACTCAACTTGTCGCTATCAGCCAGCATGTTTCGAAGCATATATAAAGTAGCACAAAAATAAGCTTCTGTATACATAGGTTTAACAATAGGTTAATGTATGCTGTTTGTTGTAGATTTGTTTAGATGTGCAAGAAAAAACAAATCTTCTGCGTAACCTTAAGAGTTTTCATGACAGATTGAATAGTGAATATATTACTACCCTTCCTAATTCTGCTCATAAAGGTTAACGTTTAAATAAAAGATGTACTTGCATTACTACTTCAGAGAACTTTTTTGATGTGAAATGATCATAGAATGAAAAGTAATTCTTGTTTTTTCAGTCATTGTCACCCTAACGTGGTTGGCCAACATAAACATTGTAAGTCAAGCAATATGGAGACTGAGGAACAAGAGCATTCATTTCAACGTCACGGGGTGAGTTATGAGTTAATGCTGTGTTTAGAATAGCGTTTCTTTTACTGTATTATTTACAGTGATGTTAATTGTCTGCATAGCATAAAAACGTTCAACCAAAAACTTTATCCAGCATGGGATTGTTATACTTGTTTAATCCTTGTGTTGCACAACACAAACGTTAAGATATAACCGGAACTTAAAAATATGTTAGAAACTTCATTGAGCAGCTAGATTTTTTATGGTCATAGACCAAATTTGTCTTTAAATGACCGAAAAAAATTACTTCAGTTTCTGTTATAATGGCCGAACATATAGACTAGTGAATGCTGTTATGATGAGTTCTAACGCTATTATGGACAAATGACTGAAATGTCTCAGTGAAAAAAATTCAGCTGTGTAAGTATAAGTTAGTCAGGAGCAGAAGATCAATTGACCGACCATTGTCAGTAAAATTAGATGTAAATATGAAATGCCTTGGAAAATGTAGTGGATCTTAACATGTGGCACATGTGCAGAAGAAATATCGAAGAGAAAAATGGTCAGAAGTAGGTGTGGTTTCATCACACGGGAACCATTCAGATTCAAAGTGCATATCTGCTCAGCAAGAAGCTCAATGAATGTGAAGCACATATTACCTGATTGGAGGCCTTCATAATATATTTGGTAATGCTTGAAATCATTGAAAGAGTTCGTAGAAATGAGCAGCATGCCGTCAAAAAAACTGGTTTATGCTGCAACCATTGTTCCCTCTGAGGTGCACAAATGGCAGTACCACCAGGTCATTTGCGTAGTGAAATCTCATTGTCGCGCACTTGCAACATTCCAAATTGAATATTGTGTAAACATCGCATAACGCTTTTATCGCTTGAAACGCTTCATTGGTTGTGTGTCTGCAAGGCTGCGCAACTGCGTGCTCACTGAAACAAACATTCGTTCAGTATGATGAAGTTTTCTTAGAGGGTACACTGGCTGCAACATTCTTATTGTGTGTTAATCACTGCAACGCTATTAATCTTTTGGAAAATGCCAAGGCTAACACTGATCAATGTAAAACTGTAAAGTTGCAAATGGTTGCAAGTGACAACTTCAGTTGAAGCTTGGCTATGACGATGTGGTGAATGGATGGAAAGAAAAAGAAGAAGCATATATTTTCAATTGCCAACCTGGAGGTGTAAAGTTGTGAGAACTTGCGATTTCAAAATATTTGAAGTAACACTACACAAGTCAGGTTACAAATTTAGCAAGTTACGATCATTAGATGAAATAAGCTGTAGGATTGCAGAATATTTGGAAGAACATGTTGCTGTAGGATTGCCTGCAAACAAGAAATTAAAAATTGCAATGCTATTGATGTATGTATGTATCCCAAGAAATGCAGAGCACTGAGCCCCAAGGCAAGTCGAAGTTGTCCCGTCATATATCAGAAACAGTTTTCTTGATGCATAATGTGCGGCCCGCCTGCTGGATACAACTGAAGGTGTGAGAAAAGAAATAACGGCACCCCGCTGATGAATCTGAAGAGAAGGCAGGATTAGCAGCCCTAAATTTTGATGTACAGTATTTCGAAACATAGGACATGATAAACAATCTGTTTTTTGATCTCCGGTAGGTTGGAAATTGTTAAATTATGTTTACGAAAATTGAATTACAACTGTAAAGCAGATTACTGGAATGAAGGCAGGCATATAGGTGCTTTTGAACAATTTTTCAAAAAACTTTTCTAATGGATGGATAGAGATTCGTCTTTAGTTATTTTTACATCGATGGGAGATCATGATTTTTATAAGCTTACTAAGTTTTTTTTCTAAGCCCTGGAAATAGGCTAATTGCTCAAGTAGAATTAAAAAAGGAAGACTCAAAGATGTAGAGATTTACCAATAAGCAAGATAGGTCGATTATCAACTAATCATCGGCCTTGTCATATCAGCCGATGCAAATTAATTGGGCGGTTATTTACAATGTGCTTCTTCTGAGTACGTGCCATCGAAGCTAGTGGATTGGCTTCAATTCCCAGTCGGGGCATAACGAAGACTCGAAAACGGTCCAACTTTGTGCTCTGCCTTAATGGGTGCATGCAAGAAAACGAAACAGTGTGGCTTCTTTGCGACGAAGATCAGGCAGATTGGATGCCGCGAGGATTGTCCGCTAGTGTAGGACGCAAGTTTAATTAATTCTATAAAGAGAAACTTGCACAATAAACCTGCAGGAGCTTAATGGAGAGAGAAAGAATTCGTATATTAGGAAAGGATTCTAAAACAGGGAGATTGGTTTGCAACAGATACGGCGTACGGTGGAGAGATAAGCTTCGATCATGGCCTAAGTCATTGGATGTGTAAGGTGATGAAGTAATCACGTTTAATGGAACATGCACGCCGATCGACCACCAATATCATTAAAATAGTTTGCAATGCCATTTCAACAGTATGTGCATCTATAATATCTTATCACAGCACTAGCATCACTGTGTATGTAAGTTAGCGCGAGAGCAATTGTAACGGGGCAAGGCAAAGTGTATGAAGTTATCGAGCGTGATTGAGAGAGAAAAAATACAGATCAAGACAGTCTATCTGAGGTAGGACGGCGGTATCTAAGACCACGGATGCCTTGTCAGTCACAAAACATTAGCGAATCTTTGCAGTGGTAGTGGGTAGCTGTGTAAGCTGCTGATAATTAAAGAAGGAAATAAACGATTGAAGAAGTCGTTTCGTAGATGAAGCGCTTCGTCCACCGAGTGGTCTATAAATTCACCCGCCAAGAGCGTTGTAAATTACGGGTCGCTTCCAAACTTACTAATTGTCAGAATATGAGTTTATACTTCTCGCATGTTCGTTGATTGTAGTGAAGTCAAAGGAAACTGCGCGTTTAATGTTTGATGTCTTCTTTTTGCAGGAACCCATCACCGGGAAAACAGCATGCGACTTCCCGTTGGTCGAAACCCTTGGCTCTGGTATTGATTGGTTTGTTTGTTGTTTTTTTTGTCTTGAACGGATCGAACTCATATGTAACAACTCAACGCTAAATGCTCTGTTGAACATAATTTAAACATATGTGTTGGGCAAATCGAATGAGTGAACGTACTGCTCACAAGCTGGGGTTATTTTTTCAGTCGTAGACCGAATTTTGTTTGAAATGACCGAAAAAATTGAGTCAATTTGGTCATGATGTCTGAAAAAGTAGCCTGGTGAATACTGTTACGGCGAGTTTTAATAAAAACATGTTTGGAATAACATATATCAGTTTATCAGCAGAATAAATTTTTTTGAATTGTACCCACGGGTTATCAGACCTACAACATAACCTTTCTGGCATAGTACCACTGGCTACACCATGAATATCGTAACTCATGTGTAGTTTCAAGGGGTACCATACCGCAAGTTTGACCAGTCCGGTCGAAAACAATGGTCGGTTTATTTTGTACATTGGTGTTAATTGTTTGCTTGCGTCTAAAAGCAGATCTCTCATGCTCAAAACTGCCAATATAGTGAGTTGTTCAGTCATCTTTTTCAAGCATCATGGTGCTTTCATGTTGGGTGTGTAGCGATGATCTACAGATTTCAACCACCTGTTTCAGATTTCTTATCTGGACAGAACGTTACTGTTGGTGCAGCCAAAGGGTCCATTATAGCTGGAGGGTCCGTGAGTTGCGTTACGAACAGTAAGTAGTGCTTGATGCTTGCATTAAGAAGTCAATCGATAAAAAAAAGAACGGACAGAAATTTGCCGTTGAAAACTTTTTCAGCCTGCGTTGCTGTTTACATTATTGCTGTTTTGCGTTTTATGAAACTGTAAGGCTATTTTCCAATGAAAAGTGCTGCTGTGGTTTGCGTTTGAGATTGGTGAAGATTGGGAAACACTTTTTGTAAATGAAATTTCACATGTGTTTATCTGGTGTGACGTTTTCGAATGAAATGCATTCGCAAATAAAATGTTAGAGCAAAATATATTGTGATGCTGATGAAAACCACGTGGTGTTCTTTCACTGTCGCTGAGTCCCACCTGTTCCAGAACTAAATTCACTTAAATGTACGTTTATCAGTAGTAAAACGCAGAAATGAAAAAATAAATTGGAAAAAAAACTTCTCCACAAGCTGCTCTACGCAGGGCAGAGCCCCACTCGCAGCGCTGGGAAAATCACGGCTAGGTGCAGCAAGACGATTCCAGCTGCTAGAGTTAATGGCCATCAAGGACGCAAACCCTGCTTACACTCTCATGCTGTCCTCGGTAAGACATTAAAGTGCATCCGTTGGAAAGTCTCCACTTCGGGAGTTGTGAAGTTCTGGGGGACATGGAATAGTTTATTATGGCCTGAAGCGGTAGTTCCATGGCCTCATCTATGAGTTAAGCAGTAATCCGCGGCTACACCACCGTGCTAAGGCAGTTCCCAAACAGTCTCCGGTTTCTGGCATGGCGGTGCATCCTGATGATGCTGTCAGTCGTCTAGAACCCCTCCCTGCCACTTGGCCCCAGTGCTAGCAGGCTAACACAGTGGCGTTGGTTGAATGCGCAGTTCCTCCTGCACCCAAATCTCTTCTCAACACAAGATCCTCCTCTTCAGATAAATTCCAACGTCGTCTGGTCAGGCCAGTGACAGGGACATGTTTTGGATGAAACTGGGCGCCCCTAGTCTGCTTCCGCATATTTGGCGGCGCAGACAAGATGGCCGCTGCTGTAGTAAATTGAAGTGGTACTGCTGCTTATGTCCTACCTGCATGAATGGGCAGCTGCCTTGCAGAACTCGCGCTGCCTTGTTGCATTGGAGCTATAGGTCGATATGACATCGATATTGCCGCTCCTAGCGAGACACGATTTCACGGAGAGGTCTCGCTCCATGAGATTTGTGATGGCTATACTTATTTTGAAGAGGCTTACCAGAATACTCTGCCAGAATTCACGGCATGGGCTTTCTATCAAGTCCCCAATCCTGCGTCAGTGCCCCGAATATCCCTGCAGCATCATCGAACGCGACAAGTGTCATTGTGTATCCCCATGACCTTCAAAAGATGTGCAATCTTCGTCAGTGCTTACAACCCCACGCTCACTTCAGCAGAAGGCGTGAAAAATGCTTTCCGTGACGAACTCGCCGCATCCATTTTATCCTCTGAGTTGACAAGATATTTTTGCTCGGCGACTTCAATGCGAGGGGTGGAATTAACCACGCTGTCTGGGGTGAAATAGGGTGTCGGAAACATCAGCGACAATGGTCTCAGGCTCCTCAATGTTTGTGTGGAGCAAGACCTCATCACCACCACCACTGTGTTCCAGCAACATGACGAATTTAAGACCTCGTGCTGGATGCACCCACGATCAAAGTACTGGCACCTTATCGACTATACATCATCACCCGAAGGCAAGACCGCCCGGATAATTGTGATAATTCTAGTCATGAAGCCATCGATGAGGAGTGGAACACCATTACCACCGCCCTCCTCGAAACCATCACCAGCGTCTTCGGCACTTCCCACCGAAAACCGGTATGACGACAACTCTAGTCAGATGCGTGAGCTTCTTTTTCGTCGTTTGAGCTAGTTGTTCTAACCACTGCTTGGCCGCACTAGATCTTGGGGCAGGTATTGAGCAGCCATTCGGTTGTCTCATCGTCCACAACCGTCAGGCCGTGCATTCCATGGGGAGGTCTATGGATTGGCCATTGGAGGACAATATGGTCGACCGACAGTTTGTTCTTCTGCGCCACACTCACAGGCCGCAGAGGAGGCCATACCCCATTTGTACAAGCAGGAGCGGAAACGTCCGACACCGTTACGGTGGCGGTTAAGCCATACAACTTTGGACAATCCATGAGCTAATCATCCTGAAGAAAATTGCATCCAAAGCGACAATTGACAACCCATCCTGTCATTCCCGTCGTGACGAGTTCTTCTACGTCCGTTTCACCGTCCAAGAAGCTCTTCGACAAACGGAGAAGGAAATCTGTCTTTTGTTGGGTTGTTATTTCGAGTGACTCTAATAAATTCTTTTTTACTATTTCTGCATCTGAAAATATGCAGGCATGCTGTTGAAACTTTGGTTTGCTTCTTGGAACTGCAACCTTTTAAGAATTTTCAAAATTCTGGTGAAAAACATTTCTAACTGGAAGGAATTTTTTCAGTTGATGTACGAAATTTAAAAGGATGGATAGGATTTGATTTCATGTCATACATTCCACAGAGGGCTATACAGAAGACCGCGGGTCGCAGAGCATTTGCATGCAGTTTCCACATGTAGGGAACACAAGACTAGTTAAAAAACTATCCGGTAGAAGTTGTCTTCAGCTTTCCACCTTTTGTACAGTGTAGATATTCTTCGGTGAGTTATGCATGTCATTGTAGATTTTTATGGCAAATACAGTTGACTTTTTCGTTAAAATTTTAATTCCTCGGATGTGTATGGCGTCTCGTTTACGCCATGTAAAACTTGTATTATATTTTTTTTAATTCATTGCAATCTTTTTTCCGCAAAACAAATTAAAAAACAGTTAAGTACAATTGACGTCTTCAAAACTGAAAAAAAAATATTTTGCGAAAGGTTTTTTCTGAGAACAATTTCATACAATTTTTTCGTTACTGTCGGACGTGCACAGTTGTTGTACTTATAGGTAATCTCCCACAGAAGGTTGTGGTCATTAAAACTATCCTAAATCCTTCAACACTCCACCCTCATGTTTGCAAAATGCTGCAGTGTATTGTGTTGAAGGGAAAATATTGAAGTATTAATGAAAGTGTAATGCTAACGACATAAAGTGTTAATAATGTTAATGTTTTTTTATAAGACGATGCATTACTGCTGTTTTTTTAGACACTATCATCAATCCTTTTGCACCTGAAGAATGTTTAACAGACTCCCAAAAAGCAGGTTAGTATTCACGGTTGTGTCGTCTAGGGTCTTACACAAAGAAGTTTTATAGTCTGAAGCTTAACTAGGTCAGGATACTCTTCAACTTCTGTCTGTTCTGCTCCCTATGAGCATATGTTGTATTGGTTCCCTCAAGAAATGATGCGTAAATCCTATTCCAGACAGAAATCTTTTCGACATTTTTCCCGCATGAATTTTTGTGGATGGTTTAGGTTTAAACTTTTTGAAAATTCGAACAATTGCACTCGATTTGTAATACCACTGACGAGGAATAAGTTGCACAAAGAGATAGCTGCTTGTGGCAAGAGTGTAGATATGGTAAATTTGCAAGAGTGGAGATATGGTAAATTTATTTTAAATGCAGCGTGCGATCACCAGTTGCACATGGAGTTGACCTTACACGCGATGTCGTGAAAAGCCTGGTATTCCTGGGACCTAGTTTGTAATTAGCGGTCTCGGCTAGAAAGTGTATATGTATCCTTTATGAGTAATGTAAATAGGAGCAAAAATTTGTCATTTTTTACACAACTAAAACATCAGCATTGTTTTTTGTGTAGGTATTAGTTTTGTTGACCATAACTATTCATCAGACAAGAAAACTGAATGTGTTGCTAAGAAGCTGGGTTGCGGTTGAATACGTTGGCTGAGTGTAAGCTTCGAGTGAGTAATCAACAGCCATGAATCAGATTGTGTAGAGCAGAGGTTCTTAAACCTTCTCTTTCGCACGCCTCCCTTAAGTACCTGCCCTTTGTTTGAAGCCCCCCTGGCTATAAATATGTTGCAAAAGCAAAGGTATTTATCAGAGATGTGGTCGAGACCTACATTTCGAGACCGAGACTTCATAAAAAAATCCGAGTCTCGACCTGAGCAGGTTCTCAATGTAAGGTCTCCAAAATACTTTTATTAAATGATCACACATGAATCATTCAATATCAACTCAAGTGTCCTGCAATCGCTGATGCACAGAAAACATGTTTATTATGGACCTAGTGTAGTAGTGTGAGACATTGTAAAGCGTTACTGCTCGGCAGGGGCGCATCTAGGGGGTCTGTTTGGCTGTCATGACAGACCCCTTTGCATCGCAAGTATGCAGCATTAAGGCCGATAAAATGTTGAACGCTGTCACTGCAGGTCTCAAATGCGGGTGTTTTGGAACAGGCAAGAGCCTACATTTCCCTTCGAACGTTGCATATTAGTACTATTACGAAACAACAATATTACTGCCTTGTCTAAATAGCGCCTGCACAATGACATGAAACAATCCACGTTTTTGAACACTCGAAATTGATGTTGCGTCGAACGCACGTGTTTCTGAATTTCCTCCTCTGGCAGTGCCGGCTCTAATGCTGTCAGAATCTCATACACTGCCGCGCACATGCAGGAGCTGTTTTGTAATATTTCGCTTCATGACAAGAGGACAGTCTTCAATCACGATCGTTTCGTTTTGCAGTTTCGGGCTAATTTTATCTGCTGTTTATACCTACTAGCCTAGGTTATGGCAAAATTAAGTAAGTTTAGGCTTTCCTCAGCGTCACGCTAAGTAACGTGGGATCGTTTGCACTGAAACTATATTTTATAAGCAACTTCTCATATTGAAAGGCGCCACAGCTAGCCTCAGAAATTGTAGCCGCATTATCGGAACAAAATATAAGTCAAGCATCGTATTTCGAAAATAGGCTTTTTAGAATTAAGCAGTTGACGATGGTGTTTGCTGCGCAATAAGTCCTGTATTGATCGAGTGATTCACTTATACACTGCGATGCAAGGCAATCAGAGCAATTGCAGTCGCTCTTCTCCGCAGTGATTTTGCAAGTATATTTATAACACCGCCGTCTTGATACACAGCGCACTCCACAGACGCAGTTGTGCAACCGGTTGTCAGCAATCGATTTTATAACTGTATATACGTTTGAATAAACAGCTCTCATTGCTGTACGATTGACATTTGCCGAATGTTCGACAAGCTAAGTATCTTTTCAGCACCACATTCGTAGGAACAAACATTGATTGTGATGTAATAAATGCGCTGTGCCCGAAACCAGCGATAACTTGGAAATTTTTTCTTGTGTTTTGACAATGAGAGCAATACCACCTACAAATACAATCAGACCTGTTTGTCCGAACTTCGATCAACCGGAATCCCCGCTATCCGAAACAAATTGCCAGGAACAGATTTCTCCCAACGCATTTCACCCCTTTAATCAGGAAACCTCGCTGTCCGACACCGACTCGGTATCGGATATTTAGGAACGGATATGCCATACCAATAGAAAAAAACGCTGAACCGGATTGCGCCAACTGTTACTTCTAAAGTTGTTTATTAAATCCAGTGGAAGGGTGAAAGTCAATTTTCTACGCACAATGAATGTAACAGTGAAAGACCCTGCAGGACGCAGTTATAGGTCTCCTGTACAGTTTTTTCACGTTTACATCTCATTCTGAATGCATACTTGCTCATATATACGGATCTGGTAATAAACAAAAATAACTATGAGAGTTTCATTTTCTCATGTTTCACATGCAGTCTACATATTTGCTTAAGTTGACAGTTCGACTGAGAATACAGTTTGTTTCTGTTTCCCCTTTGAACGTTTGCTTAGGGCAGACCTGTATTCCAAGTCTAAAGCTTTGGGGGTCACAAAACATTTTTAGGGGGCCAAGACTTCTGTTTTTATCAAATAATTTAAAAAAATTTTCTTGGCAAAAAAAATTTGGAGGAGCTAAAATAAACTTAAGGGGGATTGACCCCGAATGCCCCCGTGGTTACAGGCCTGATTTCGATTTTCCGGATACCTCGCTAAACCGCCATCATTTGACGAAACAAAGTATTAGGATAAACGAGGTCTGAGTGTAGTTACCGTTATTTTCGGGACCATAAGGCACAGTATCGCAAATTGAATGCTAGCTATTCTTTTTTAATACATAAAGCACCCCGAATTATAAGGCTCATTAAATGAAGCAAAACTTAGGTAAGTCAAACTGTATTCAACTCTTTCCCAATAGCTCCTGAGTGCCGGAGTCGCCCGGGTGCCTGAGTCGCCACTGGGATTTTATTCTGTCGTTACATACGAGGGAGTTTAATATGTCACACATGCCCAAACCGCTAGACACTAATAGAATAAAATGAAAGTTGTACGCGTGTTTGATTCGGCATACGCCAATGTAGTCAGGAGCCTCGCCGAGTTATACTATCTGTGGTATGTGCTAGCTACTCTCGTGTGCTACTCATTGCAATTGTTGTTGGTTTATTACGTCTGTTTACAAAAAAATCGTAACTAGCGATTAAATAAATGGTACCGTTTACCACATAAAACGGATTCTAGATGAGAAAGCACAACCAGGTTCATACATTAGGCGCACCGCATTATAAGGCGCACTTTCGATTTTTGAGAAAATTAAAGGATTTTAAGTGTGCCTTATGGTCCGAAAAATACGGTAGTTGCCCTGATTTGTTCGCAGGCAATCATCTGTTTACCACGCGAAAAAAACTGTAATCGAATGCTACGTCATAGAGCGGTTTATGGGGACAATTGTGAAGTGGTATGAGTATTGCGCACTACTTGATGCAATCGGAGGGCTGCGCATCCTAAGGAAGAGTAAAGAGAATTTGCGTTATTAATTAGAGACGAAGTAGCCACAGCATAAGGCTATTTCTGATACAGGACATAAGGTCCTCGCAGCGTAAGGCTGGTTCTCATAATTTTGTTTATCACGTTTTGTTGGCCACGCTTTGTAGGCCACGTTCCTTGGGTTTATTAAAGTCGATAACGTGCATCATTACAAGTTGTGATTCTGTGGCTCTCTTGATGTGGGCCTGATTGTAAGTCAGAAGCTGCAACACGGGATCAACTTTAAGTCATTAAAGTGAACGCTTCATGAAGATTCTTGATTTGAATTAAAGAACAGCGATCACATAGTGGGTTTGGCTGGTAAGGGACGCAATTTTGATTCCAATTAGACAGAGATCCCTACTAGTTAAGAGGTCAACCTAGTTGTTGCAGAAGTACAGGTCATTCTCTCAACTAACGACTTGACGTCTTGCGGTTGCCAAGCCAATGCAAAGCGAAATAAAGGCTCTCACTACTTTGTCCGTTAATAACTCTCCAGTAGCACTCTTAAGTTGATTGCCTCTTTCGATTATATTCAGATACACAACAAAATCACCAATTCACTTGAATGTGAAGGCAGAACAACGTAACGCTAAATGGTTCAGTGTAGGTAGACTAACGGTGAACAAGAGCGTTGAGAGTTCGCGTGCGAAACAGGAGACAGCGACTAGCTGCGGTGATGTAGGTTTGCAGGCTATCGTGTCAACTGTTAATAGACTGTTCGTAAACAAGTACAATGCGTTAAATCACGAATGGAATATTGCTTGAAATCACGCAATAAGAATGCACAAAACATTAAAGCACTAACGTAACCACTGTACATGCATTGCTTCTCGCTTGTTTTACGTGGTCCAATTCCTTTGAGGGGCATACAAACACAAGAACTTCTGTATTTCCATAACAATCAACTATGCTGTCATTAGAGAAACCCAGCATGCCTTCAGACAGGGCCTGTGAGACGCGATCCAGTCAGAACTTTGTTTCTAGGCTGAAGAAAGAGAATCAGACAAAATTTTGGGTTACGTATTACCATGTATCCTACAGCTGAAACGTCTTTTTTTCACTAAGCTCAAACGCACGAAATCCGGAATGGGACATATCGGCGACGGAAGTTTCGTCAACAAAATCAGTTAATACGACATGGCACTTTTGATGGGAGCGCTTTTTATGAACTTTTTTAAGACGTTTTGGGTTTAGCTTCAAGGTTCAGGTTTGGGACAAGCAAACATCCTTTGTAGTGTAACCTGTGAAGTATATTTCAAAGACTTTCTCGTATGCAACATTTACGACCACCACCGCCGAAACGTCCCTTCGCCGAACTGTCCTACATCGCACCAACTCTATTTAGGCTCTTCGATCCTACTATCAGCTACAGCGGAGTACTAAATCTCCCACTGCCAGACAAATTGATAACGATTGCAGTATAAAAAATTTTGTAAACCGTCAAGGCACAAAAGTAACTTTATACTTTCAAAATGATTATGTATGCTTGCAATGCATTTCACTAAGAAAAAGTTAAAAGGAACTGCTTGATGTTACCTAAAATACTAATATATGTTGGACTGGTGCATTGATTGAATGTGTTTTGCATTCATGTGGGTCATTCCACGCCTTGGCCCTCAGCAACTTTTCGCGAACCCTGCCAAAATGTTGTGTAGAACTTTGCATTAAAAATTTGAGATGATAATTTTGGCTACTTCCGGAAGTATGATGCTTTGAACTTTTAATTCTCAGCTGTTTTGCTTTTGGTTACTGTGCAAAATTTTCAAAGATGCATGTGCATATTTCCTATGTGAAAGGTGAAAGATGCATGTGCATATTTCCTATGTGAAAGGTTTCAAAACTTTTCATAATTTTCCTTTAGCGGTTTGCGTTAGGTTAGTGTTAGGGTAGCGTTAGGTGAGCATTAGATTAGCGCGTTAACTTACCGTTACCTTAGTGTTAGCTTAGCATTGGGTTAGGGTTATGTCAGCGTTAGCTTGGGGTTAGGTTAGGGTTTTCTTAGGGCTACGGTTAGGGTTAGGTTTACCTTTTGTGTTTACTATGTTTCTACTAAGCCTACTGCATTCTCGTGCGTTACTGTCACGTTACGGGGGTGGCTAAATAAGGTTTCAAATTTAAAGATCCATCGATGGTTCTGTAGCCACTGCCTTGTTACTTGGCTTTTGAGGTTACGTTATATTACGGGCCGGTCCGGACCAGAAAATAAG
>JGI24158J21664_10008461_pt1 | contig 13693 bp, 13 predicted proteins | sample Ectturendosymbi3_FD_21664 | JGI IMG/M metagenome (IMG submission 21664) | reverse complement strand
TTTCCCCCTAAAAATGCATTTTCCCCCCCCCCCACCCTGAAACCTGGCTACGGGCCTGCGATGATTATCTCACAGCTTTTCCTAAACCTAGTTCTTTCCGGTGTTATCGCCAGAATCGACTGTCTCTGCATGCTCATAATCTAACGGTTGTTCAATGTTTTTTTTTCGAGCAGACACTAGGAGAGAGCAAGGTTGCGGCCATGACGGAAAGCAAGGACTTCAAGAAAGGCATCCATCAACTGGAGTGGGACCGCAAGCGAATGCTGATGCAAATGGAGGACTTGCGCAACAAGGCCCGACACATACAGATGCTCAAGCTCACCAAAGAACTTCAAGCGGTCAGTGTCCGAAACGGTCTTTAGCTCGGACAGCAAAGGCGCACGAAGTATATCAACTGCACACTATGACCGGGATCGTTTTGAGGTCCTTCTTCGGAAGATAACGGAGTAGAAAGGTTGTCAACCGGTAGCGGAGCCAGCCAAAAATTTTTGGGGAGCCAAAACTTTAGACTTTAGGCGAGCAAAAGTATTTTGTTTGGGGCACCGCCTCTCAAAGCATTAAACGACTATAGATATGCTAAAACATTGGGGTTGGGGCCCCCTGGCTACGCCAATGTTGTCAACGAGGAGGATGATTTCGCTCGCTACGACTTTGGTTGGTGCGCTGAGGACAACAGCGCAGCGGTCATTCAGAGCTGTGAAGTTAAAAAAGAATATTTTAGTTTCCCAGCAAAGGTGTTCACTTGGAAACTGCAAGCACGCCAATTTTACGCGTTTCCACAGAAGCGTTTCCGGAAAAAGCACCGAATCGCCAGTGATTCTCAGCTTCGGATACATTCAACTGATTGTTGATCAAGCAAGCTATAGTTTCTTCTTAATCCGGCAACGTTTGTTATCTTTGAAAACCTGCGGCCGAACATTTACCGCCCGACACGTTTCTCTTCGACAAGTGGCAGTGACGCAGCAACGTTAAATGACGCCTGGGGTTGCACAAAATTAGAGCTCTTCTCCAAAACCGTTTGGTGGACAGATTTCGCGTAATGTTAAGATCTTTCATCACCCGAAGCACAAGTTACCGCCTTGGCGACGACAGACAATGGAGTATCAGTGAGTTGTTTTGACAAAGGCTCTCGGAGCTTTGGGCTATCTAATTAGCTGCACTCATAGTTTCAAAACGATGGACTCATATCACCAACTAGAATTACTTCACACAATCAACTAAGCACAGTAACACGAGGGACAAATCTTTGAATAACCTCCTCAATGTTACTGTTTCTTGCGGCATTTTTTAAACAAAAACAGTTGCTGGAAAAAGAGCTTGCAAGTATTTATTAAAACGGTGCCTCGTTTCAGCGCGAAACTTAACGGAAGTGCGGTTCATTTAGAAACAGTATTTATTTGCCTTTTCCAGTTATTTTGCTTTTTGAAATACACCTGGACAACAACAGATTGTGTTCTATCGAGACCAGATCCCGTCACGGCTTACCTTGCACCGTGTAATCGCTCTTTGATTGGTGTTTGCCATTGATCATCGGCACGTTCGCCGAACGCAGCCCATGAAGCACTAGCAGCAAAACCAAACAACGCAACGCTATGTATAAATAGAGTTTCTCGAGCTCGGCTGAGCAACAAGCACCGCCTGAGGGCAGTCCAGCGTCGGGATTTTCGATGTTGTCATCACAACGGTTGTGCCGACAGTTCAGGTGTAAACAAGTTCGAGTGCTCTCGACGAACGGCTCTTCTGGCGATTCAACTATGCTGCTTAAAAAGACTTTTGCCACCAACCACTTGCGCGCTTTTGCACCAGCAGGGTTTTTGAATCAGTTCATTTCAAACAGGATCGAGTGCGACTTTCCAACCGGGCAATTGGGTCAGACAGACCCGCATTTGGCGAGGCGAAAACCTGGCAAAAAGAGCATTCACTTATCAAGTAGCTAGGTATTTGCAGTGGGTTGAGAAACTGAAAGTGCATTAAAAAGATTGCAAAACTGGTGCAGAGAAGATTACTGCCCAAGTGCGAGGGTGTCGTGCTTGTAAGAAAATGTTTGGAACAACAAATCGCTTTTCACAAATGAAAAACATTTTTTGATATTCTTCAATGTCCACAGTCATGAGCGAATAAGGAAGATATATTAATTGCGGTGCACAAAAGTCGATGACCTAATCGCCTTCTTGGCATTTCTTTTCGACAATTGTAGCTTCCCCCCAAAACAAATTTTTGCGATCACGACGCCCCTGCCTGAGTGGCATTGTGATTTCTACCTTTTGATTTTTCTTTTTATTTAATTGTCATTATTTGTTTTTACCAGTGCGTGCTATTACAAATACTAATACTTCCTGATCTGCCTTTAACCCACAAACGATTTTATGTTCGGGCTTGTGAGTCGGTACAAAAAGGCTGTGCATGAGTGCAGTTGTTTAAGTAAATGAGTGCAGTCGGTTGTTGTTCATGTTGCTTGAGTAGGTAAAAAGAAATCTCCTTCCACGTAGGATGTGCTGGGTTTCGAAAATAAATCTTTCCCAAGGTGGGTGCAAAGCTTCCATTTTGAAAGATAGTAAATGCAAGTAAAGAGCGTCAATAAGCTTTGGCCCCGACCCACTTGGAAAGTACCCAAGCAGCTTCGGCTGGCAACGGGTGTGCACGGGTGCATATTGACAAAAATAGCAATAGTAGCCTAGTCTTCGAAGATGGTTATTCCTTAACAATTCCTCGTCTTATATTCAGTTCTTGAACGAAGAAAACAACGCTGCCAAGCAAGCAAAGCAGGTGGCAGTTCTTGAACAGACGTTAGCGCTGCAAGATAAACAGCTGGATCGGAACGTGGAACAGAAAAACGCTTTGGTGAGTATAAACCTCAGTTGCTTCGTAGAACTTAACGTAGATACCCTTTCATGCATTGACCAAATACGAAACCATCAATAAATTTGCTGACACGTTTCTTCAATGTACCTACTGTTTACATCAGGGTTTTTTAAGGCGTTTTAGGGACCCGAATCGCGTCCCTAGAATTTCAAATCGGGTCCCTAGAATCAGATAAAATTATCATCGGGTCCCTAAAATCAGAGAAAATCGGGTCCCTAGCATCAGAGAAATCGGGTCCTTACAGATCCAAACCCGGTTCCTAACATTTTCCTTAAAAAAAACCTGGTTTACGTTATTCTATTTTTACGCAACAATGAATTAACCATTGTTGCACAACAATGAATGCACTCGTACGTGGCTGCTAAAAAGCACACGTTTTTGTGTTTCACTTCAGCAACAACAATTGATGCGAACAGTGCGAACTCGCGAACACGAAAACAGAGAACTCGACAAGATCTTGGAAGAACTTCACGTCTCAGTGTCAGAAAGAAAGAACATTGCTGATGTCAACGGTATGTTCGTCAACCTCTTCAACGTGTTTGTGAACTTTTCGTGCCTTTTGCAAGGAGCAGTTTAGTCCGTTCTTCCGAAGCGCTAACATTCAGAAAGTTTTTGTGAAACGCTGGGCTTCGGTTTTTACTTCAAATAGGGAACACGAAGGTCCGGGTTAAGAAATTTTTTAAATATAGGCGAACATGCGTGCTTGATGAAATCAGATTTTCGATGGCGTGTCCAGTGAAAGATGAATCGAACTCTGCGAAACAGAGCATATATTCTCAATGTTATTTGATGTGTTACGAAAAGCACTTTGAATCACCGCAAGGTTTTGAAACCCGTAATCGCACGATTCCAACATATTCCCGGTTCGTCTCGCCTGTATGTTCAAATGCAAATCAATAGCTTGACTACGAAGAATCATGTACGCTTGCCTTTTTGTACAGCTACCGTACGCGCGAAGGATACCCCTGACAAACGGCTCAAGGGCATTGTTCAACGTCGCCGATTGGTGGACATTGCCAAGGCCCAGGCCCAGGAAGTGGCCGTCTTGCGCGCCGAGGTTGAGAGGTTGAGAATGAAAACTTTTCCAGCTTTGGTACAAGTGGAACATTAGATGGCGCAAACCGTGCAAGTTCGTCGCCCGGTGTCACGCAAAGCGCATCATTCTTGGCCGCGTTAACTGATTTTGTAAAGTGTTGTTCAACGGTACCCTCAAATGTTGCTCGCGAATATCCTTCAATTTATCTCGTTGACTCGTTGTGGCGATTTTTATTGTTTTACGTGGACTGTGAGGTGCCGCTTCTTCGTGTCTGCATTTCTTCTATGCCTTTCTTTCAATGAAATCCCCAAAATATAGAGATGCTTGATGGGTTGTTTGCCAGCGCAACGCTGATGTCCTATCTTTCAGGAAAGTCTGTGAAGCACTGTTGATGCAAATATGCACGTAGCAAATCAAAGCAAGCTTTGTTTTGTTAATGGACAAAGCTCTGCCCATGTGCAGATTTGAAATAATTGTCTGTGAAGTGAGTAGAATTATATGTACCTGGTATTGAATTGATAGAGCATTGAAACGAAAGGAAGTTTAGGGGGGCTATATGCACTTTGGAGATATCCGCTCCAGTCCCGTCGGTACAGGGGGGCTTTTGTCGGTTTAGAACCCCCAAACAAAGCTCCAACCCCCCCCCATTTTGAAATTATCAAATTTTCAGAAGGTCAAGCCCCTCTGCACAAACGTCAAACCCTCTATTGAAGACTTTCTGGCGACAGTTTTGATCCGCTCCAAGCGTTTCGTGTATTATTCGAGCAGGTGTGCATCGGCTCGTGGTTATTGTGACGTGCCGATAAGCCACCAAGCCCAAGTGAATTTTTTCGAAGTTCAACTAAACTTATATCTGAAACCAGATTGTCGGAAGCGCAATACTGGCTACGTGTCAAAGATTAATGATATCGTTCACCCAGTGGTTATGCAAAAGAACAGTCGACTGGAATTTTCTTAATCCATTTCTCGTTCGTGGCTCTGTGCCAGCGGCTTTCTACACCATCGCAACATTCTTTACCGCTGCGTTGTCAACAGGCCTTTATAAAAAAAAGTGTGAGAAACGCAAGGCATGCAACAGTTGATTCCCATTCCCATAGTGGTGGGCTTGTGCGCAAGCGAATTTACCTTTCGGACCTGATATTCCCCACTTGAAACATTCAGATATTATTAACCAGGTGATTCCCCTTCGGGCTGTTGGAGGTGACGCGTCCCCGCTGGTGGCAAAGGACTGCAATTGTTTGCAGCTATGGTCGGTTCAACTACAACACGTAACCGCCCACGTTCAGTTGCGCCATGTGTGTGGAGGATAAAGTTTGTGACCGATTCCACTCAATGCTTTTCTAACTGTAGTTTCTTTGTTACCTCATGCTTGTACATGGGCATATTGTAAGTTACAGCGCTTTCAACAAAACGGCCAAGTCGACAAAATATGACAGGGGGTACCGTAATCTGTCATTACGCAGCTTTCACTTTGCGTCAACGGTATATTTTGTCGATAGATTCTCGAAATTTAGAAAATTTTACAAGTTTGGGATAGTGTGCTGATGGAAGCGATGGCCGTTTTTTAATTCATTATTTGAAGTTTTAAACGTGTTTGGGCAAACTTTGTTATCTTGACTTCCCCACTTACAAAATCCCAGCCAACATTTTTACCCCCACTTAATAAAAAAAATGTTGGCTGGAATTGCGTTAATCAATGTGATGTCTTCAAATTCTCTTTAGTCTCCCAACAACAAAAGAGTGCACTGAAAAAAGAATGGAAACTTTTATTGGGGCAGTGAATAAAGCCTGTTAAGACCATTCAGATTTAGAAACCTTTCTTTCGGTTCGGGCCGAGAGCAGAGGTGCAATAAGAGTTATTTACGAAACATTCCATTTCTCGGTGCGACATCGCACAACTGCGACGAAAAGATTGCTTCTACCTGATGTTTCAGATAGAAGCAGTTGTTTTGCTTGGTGGTACGAAACGCACGCACCAGTATGAATTTCGCCTGTCGTGTAAAGGTAGATGGCAAATGACGCACTTAAATTCGTGAAGAATGTCCCACTCAGTGGTGAGATTTCGGTTCCGATGAAACAAATGCATCATGTAACTTTGTTTCGAGTCCATTCTGCTACGCTGGCTAGTTTTATAACCAACAGTTCGCAGAAACGCTTCAGACAGAGCTAACAGAAGAGCAATTTAGTTTGGTGGTGAAGAACGGATATATGGTGGAAATACAAACTATAGTTTCATTCTTTTCAAAGTTTTTAAAGACTTTCCCATAGAATTGAAGGAGGAGGGGCAAAGATGAAAAAAGTATGAGATACTGAAGGTCGTATAAATACTGTTGCAATTGCGGAAATAATTTTATTCTACTACCTGGAAAGTTGGAGGTGCAGTGCATGTCTGCACCATGGGTTTTAAGTCTTGAATGAGTTTAGTGGTGCTTTTGCTCAACGAGCAAAGCTTTGCTTATGCGAGGCTCTAAGCTTCTTTCACAGCCATAGGGAACAAAAATGTATGGAGATGCGAAATATTTTGCCCAATTTTCCGAAAAATTAAATCAGGCCGGGATCGCAGCCTAATTTTTTCAAACGGCCAATACAAGGGAAGAAGTGCTGATGCACTTTTCAAGAACAGCATAAGTTGTTCAATAATGCGATAACCATGTATGACTCATCTGTCAGATTTATGAGAAAATGTTTAAAGTTCTTCAGAAATTTTTATCAGATTTTTACCAACTTCTCAATTTTTCGCAAACTTTAAAGGTGAGGGGATGAGACCGCATCATTTTTCTCCGACTATGGTTTCATTTGCCGTTTAATTCGTGGCATTTTCCTTCGCATAGATAGGTTACAATGCGTTATAAAGGAAAGGGAATTTATGGCTTGTTAGGGTTTGAAAGCCAGCTGATNGGAAAGGTAGATATTATACAGTTGATGACTATAGATGAAAAGATAAGNTAAGTATAAGATCTTAATCATTGTGAGCTTTAGCACCCTTTGGAAACATAATACATCAAGATTTAAATGCGAAAAAGATTGGTTGCACAGGAAATCATCAGCTTTTGCTAGGCTACATCATTCATATGACTTAAATAAGGACGAACTAGCGTCCATTAGTAGTATTTGTAGCGGAACATTTACGAGAGAGGATTATGACTTTGATAGGAACGGGCATATATTGTCGAGCTTCAGGCAGCATTGGCGAAGGAATGTACGCCAGACCATTTAGGGTGTATTTTTCCCACTTGGAAGATCAAGCCCACAACCAAGGGATGGGGGAAACGCAATCGGAGAATTTCCTACTCGAAATTTTCAAAAACATAATTAGTTGTTAGGTGGCGTAGAAAAATTTTCAGCCACCTCGCGCTCCTTAATCTTTAAATCACTCCTCCCTCCCAGATTTCATTGATTTTTCTGTTTCGTTGAAAGCAAAAAATCGATAATAAACCGTCGTATTGAAGGCCATCGATATAGGCTTCTTTACATTGGACTACCTTGGCCTCTAGATTCTGTTTACTTTATGAAACTCAGTTTCTCACTCCTTTCGTAGATTACATCAGGCCACGTATATGCCGCAGATTGGGGAACCTATATTTACTATCACGGGTCGCATAAAGTGTGCATTATCGCTGGCAGGCCGCAAAATCAATTAATTTTGTCGTAAAATTTAAAGTCTTATTAAATCACTTTATGTTTGCTGATGATATTTGTGTGTTTTGCCAAGTGTGCGAGGGTTGCAAAGTACACTTGTGTGTCAGGCTTATGCAGAATCGCATGGAATTATTTTCAATTGCAGCAAAACTGTATGACGTTTAGGGCTATGAGTGCAAAAAACACAGACACCCCATTACTGACACTAGGTGGTCAAATATAAAATATGTTAACCACTGCAAATATCTGGGAACTGAGCTCTCAGATGACAAAAACATTGAGAGACAACTGCGATACCAATATTGTGCAACAAACAAGCTGCGAGCCTGTTCCCGATGTTCAAATGCAATTAAAAATGTACTTTATCGTTCCTTTTGTGCGCCCATGTATGCATCACAATTGGTGTAATTTCAGAAAGTCATGCACATGGGCGTCCGCAGGGGGGCAAAACGGGCATTTTCCGCCCTGGAAATTGAGACTAAGAACGAAGAATGTCTAGAAAAGCTGGAATCAGCAGCTCAATACCGATCACTTGATTTAATGCTTGCAATAGCAGTTTATTTACCAGTATGAGACTCACACTGCACGCAATCCAGGTTCGCTGTTTTGGTGTTATGCACTGATGAGCTTGCAGTTCATTCCTGTCCATTCCTGCGCTTACTGTTCCCTGTAAGGTGCGCAACTGCGCAGTACCACCTGACCATTATCGCAGTGAAATCTCATTCTCGCGCACTTGCAACATTCCAAAACATTGGGAAAACACGAAAACAAAGAGAACCTATTTGAATAGATATGTACTTTGTTCGTATTTTGGTAATATTTTATATTTATTTTAATAATTCACGAAGTTTGTAATTAATTTAGAACTCTGCCTGCTAACTCAGTCTTAAAATATTCATGCTCGCCAAAACAAACATTTGCTCTATGTAAAATTTTCTTAGAGTAGTGGTTGCATTGTGTTTGCATAATAGAAAATCACAATGACTGAAAATTACTTGTGCCTGACTGGAAATTTTCGGAAGGGGGTCACCAGGTTAAATTGGGTTGCAAAATGGATCGCTGCATGAAAAAGGTTGAAAACAACGTCATAGAGGGAGCGCTGTTTGCAACCGTTGCCGTAACATTGGGCATTTGCTTTGTGGTGTAGAAAGGGTTAAGCGTTTTGTGTACGTCCATTTGCGTTGCATAGTCAGAAACCTGAAAATGCTAAGGGAAATGTCGACTTTTCCCCCTGGAAAAATTTCTGCGGAAGCCCATGGTCATGCATGCAGAGATTGCGTGTGGCCTACATTCCCCTACAATTTTGGATGCAGAGCTCTATACAACCTGGCCTGGGGAGTGAGTGTTACAGTAGTCATCAGGTTCAATGTAACATTGCCACATTTGAGGCACTACTAAGAAAAATCCTGTACTTGTTTCTCGAAAGATGCAGAAAATCTAACAACGTATGAGGATGGTTGTGTGCTTTGATGCAGTCAGATCAGGCGCGGATTTACCATTAGGCTGAAAAGGCTTAAGCCTAGGAACCCTCGATTTCTGGGATCCCAAAATTTTGGGAGTAAGAACAATTTCCAGCATTTCTGCAAGCAATTATTTTATATTTTGGTTAAATGCGCGTTTTTTGCTATGCCGCTAACAAAAGATCTCTATAGAAGAATGAGCGCGAAGGATTGAAGTGAATGACGATGAGCATTCTCTTTTTATGGCGTTGAGAATTGGCTATTTATTCTCACGTATGTGTGGAACAAAACGCTTGAATCCATTTCTCAGGNAACACCAGGCCAGTGAGGTACTCAATCGGTGCCGGATTAACAATAGTAGCAAATGTAGCAATTGCTACGGGCTCGCGCTTTTGGGGGCTCGCGGTTCTTTGTGTGAGATTTGTTCTTTATCATATGCAAGGGTGCGTAGGTGTCCAAGGCAAACTCTCAGAAAGGGGGCTCTATATTCTACACATGCTATACAGAAATTTCATTCGCTGAAAGCAAGTTAATTTTTTCATTTTATCGGGGAATTTGCTTCTGCATGAAGGTACATTTCACATTATAAATTGTTTAAAGTCATTTGATTTAAAATTGTTCTTTGTCTACACATTAAAGTTGTTGAGGGCCCCTTTTGGCACATGTGCATACAATTTTGTTTTATTTTGAAAAACACATGACTTGCTTCAGAGTTTATTAAGTGTGGCTCTCTAGAGTGATTAATAAGCTCTGTAACAAAACAATTAAAAAACTAAATGCGAAAGTCATAAAGGGGACCCGAGGCGACGGCCTCGTTTGCCTTCCCTAATATTTACTCCTGATTACTGTGTATATGTACAGAATTTGAAAAATCTCATTGGCACCCCTGGATTTGGAATCTATTCACTAGTCTTTGGGAAGTGTACTTGGAGTCTTCCTTTACAAATATAGGATACGATTTGCACACTTATTTATCTCTCACAGTAACCAACTGCAGTGAAGAACGATCATTTTTGTAAACTTAAGATGGTAGAATGACAAGCGAACACCATTAGACAAAACAAGCTGAACAGCCTGATTTTAAACAGTATAGAGGAGGAGTGGCCAAACCTACTCTATGTATGAGCCGCATATCGTAAAACCTACGTTGAAAAGAGCCGCAACATAAAAATCTAAAAACACGGATTTGTTTGCAATCTACGTTTCTGTGACAGCATAATTATGTTTGGAACGACTTACAAAAGTAATGCACGCCACGCTAGATACCGAAGCACCATTTTACAATATTTCTACACTTTCATTAGAAATAAAAAATAAAAAACAAATTTACAATTTTTCGGAAAGTTCAAAGAGCCGCATGAAAAGGTTCGAAGAGCCGCATGTGGCTCCCGAGTCGTACTTTGGCCACCCCTGGTGTAGAGCATGAACGTGTATGTGAAATAGACACTACCAGTATCATAAACAAATTCGCAGTGGCAAAATCTAAAAAATGCACTCTTAAGCAGTAGGTTTGCTGCTTTTGACAGCTGACTTCGACACATACTGAGACTACACTGTCTAGAATAACAATGATCAAATATGTTGATGAGTCTGGAAGCTTTAGTTACTGTGCACTGTACAATAATATATTTCTTCTTGGTAAAGATACGTATATACGTTTTTTCTAAAAAGGTTATGCTGCCCATAATGTCCACTAGTTGCTATTGAGGACCACGTGTTTCGTACTTACGAAATTCAGTATACCTAACGACAGTCACATGGATGCACGCAGTATTTGTTTTAGCAGTTGTTCACTTGTTCAAGTGTATTTTTAACTTAAGGCCCCGGGTTACCTCAATTCGGCAGTGTACTCAATAAATATGTAATGGGAGTGTGGGCACTGGACAGATAACTTCATGTTTTTGAATTGGAACAACGTGTTCAGTGAATGTAATGAGCACGTGCAGTGATAATTTGTATGACATCAGTCGTCGCAAACCTTGCAGAAGAGCCCCCAATTTAAAATAGCCTAGGGTCCCGAAAATGAAAATTCGCCTCTGAGTCATATTGTTTATATTCGTCCTTATTCTTTGAACACTTACCACCTCCTTTTACTTTGTGACTGAGTGCTTGGACATTGCAGTGCTTATTCGTTTGAGGGTGTCATGTCACAACGTATTCGTATTTTACCTGGCCTCGAACAGTTTCAGAATTAGCGTCCTACTCTACAGTAGTGTTGTATCAAGTGTTACGGGTAGTGAACAATAATGTTAAGAATGTGTCTGTAACCATGTGGTTCTGCCTCCAACACGTTGCAAAACGTTCTGTTAAGTACGTGTCTGTAACCAGTGGTGGGTTTAGGGTTGGGGGGCCCGAGGCAAAACTAAAAAGGGGGCCCTCTGATGTCGTCATCATGTTCAGCCAACTGTGACAAGAACTTTTGATCAAGTCCAAGATACGGCCATCCGAAGATACATTCCTGTGACTACGGCATGACTTACATAGCAGAAGGAGAAAATGCTGAAGGGTGTTCATGATACACAACTTTAAAAACACTGAAAATGGGGAGACAAGGTTGGCAACACATAAAAGTTAGGCGATAGCACGTTGCCATCGCCCCCACTTCTTTCTTTTCGCGCCCCATTTCTCTGCATTGACCATCAATAAACTACGAAGTATTCCCCATTAAAGTGTCACCATTTCCCCCTTTGAAAAAATGCTTGGTATTTAGTATCCTGAATTTGTTCACAGTCATGTCTTTATGGGAATCCATGAAACCATAAACAACAGCCAAGAAGATTTAAAACACTAAATTTGTTTGAAATTTCATCCTTTTAACTACAAGAACATTGCATACAAAATCATCCAACCTGAGACTTGTTTTGGAAATCTTTGAGGCTGGATGGGTTAGGGCTGCCCTCATTGACACTAGTTGTTTGAAAAATGTGCAAAAGTAGGAAATAATTCATCATACACTGTACCGTTTCGCAAACATTTCTACTGCAGCAAGGAGCCTTCACAATTGATTAAATCTGTGCTAAGAAAAAATGGTTCAAGTTATATTGGATAAGAGGTGGCAAAAAAACTTTAACATCACCTAGCAAGGCTACCTCAAAACCAACCATTTGCTAGACAAGCTTCGAATAATCTGTGACCTCAAGCATAGGCTAAATTCAAACCACCTAAAATACCTGAAATATCTGTAGAAAAAATAACTGCTCCTAATACTCAAAAAATGCCATTTCTGATACCTGATAAGAATTATGAATGTAGACTTGCTTATTAACAGTCTTTGCAACACAACAGCAATGATACAAGCATACTGGTGCTTTGTAAGCTAAAAACAAAATGTCCTATAAATTAAAAGATGAAGTGTGGTCACTGCTATAACAATTGCATGTTGTCTTGTCTTCGGAAGGAAATCTTCACAAAGGTACAACATCACAAGAAATGAGAAATTCGTGTAACCTTTTCAACTCAGAGACATAAAAAAGAATTCCTTGGATAAAAATATGAATGTTCTAAAACAGGGTCTCCAAACTACGGCCCGCGGGCCTAATCAGGCCCGCGAAGCCATTTCATCCGGCCGGCGGAGACATTTTGTCAATAATGAAAAACAAAATATTTACGAAAAACTTGATTTGGTAAAATGTGACATATTATGAAACAATCACATTACGTAAGATGTCCGGCCCTCGGACTGTTGTGTGATAGTTTATGTTGCCCTCGGACAAAAAGTTTGGAGACGCTCTTCTAAAGCATGTTTTTATCAACTTCATTTTTACAAAACTTGAGTTTTTGTGTATGGCACATCTGCTTAAGCACTAATAGACAAACATTGCTACTATTTAACAACTTGTTGCTTGAAGCTGCACTCTCCTCTGTAGGCTCACCAGTGGGCCTACCACCTGATACAGCAACAAATCTGTCCAGGAGACCTTCACATTTTTTATCAACCTTTATTCTTTCTTCCTTTTACCTCTTTTTGCTGCTCCACTTGGATACTTTCTGTTCAACTATGGATTTTCATAAAATTATCAATAAACCATATACTTCAATCTCTAAATATCATCATTTGGTATAAAAAGTTATCATTTAATGTAAATATTTGCACTTATTTGATAGGGTCTTTCAGAATTTTTTGGAAGAAATTTTAACCCACAATTTTTTTAGGTATAGAAGTTGGTTTGAAGCTTTTCTTTATTTACCCATTGGAGATAGTGGTGAGGCCCCTTTGAAAGCATAGCACTTACACATTACAGTTGCTGTTGGGGTTCATTTGAAAGCAAGGTACTTACACATTGAAGTTCCTGTTGGGGGGCCCTTTGAAAGCAAGGTGCTTATACACATTACAGTTGCTGTTGGGGCCCATTTGAAAGCGGAGTGCTTACACAATACAGTTTCTTTTGGGGGCCCTTCAATGATGTTTAAAAGTAGAGTACTTGCGCGTTTTAGTGGCTGTAGGGGGGCCCTTGAAAGCAGATTACCGTGCAGTTGCTGTTGGGGGTCCCTTTGAAAATAAAGTACCCGCACATTACAGTTACTGCAGGGGGGCCCTTTGAAAGCAGAGTACTTACTTGTGATCTGCTTTGTAGTAGCCTACATTATTTTTTATTTATTTTTTTATTTATTTGTTTATGAGCAGACACGAAGTCCATAGTATGAACACACACACTCTGCAGAACGCAGGTTGATAAAAACAGACAAAACAGAACGT
>JGI24158J21664_10008459_pt1 | contig 13695 bp, 9 predicted proteins | sample Ectturendosymbi3_FD_21664 | JGI IMG/M metagenome (IMG submission 21664) | reverse complement strand
TAAACAAATTAATTAACTAATCAGCTAATAAGTCAAATATTTTTACTTGTTTAGATCATAACTTTTGAACCTGAAACCCCAGCAAGTCATCCAAGGTGTCAAAAGACTCGGATTGTAGCTTAGTTTCCAGTAAAAACTTCAGCGACATCCAACCACGTAACGGTTGGCGCTCAGGGCCAGGCAAAGTGGGCCAAGGTGGCCTAAAAGTCCTCCACTTATGACGTCACTCACAAAAAACGCACCCCCCAAGCAAAAAATTTTTTTTCGAGTGCAGACTAGAAGACTTGCCGCATCTTTTGAGACTTTTACCGGGTCTGCAGAGCATACCGGACCGGAGAAATGCCTGCGCAAAGCCACGTGCGTTTAGGCGGCTTTTTTTCCAAAAATCCCCGAATCCTAGCGGACGCCAAAGAGTTAAACTGTTCGATTTATTCTTTTTTTTCAAGTCCTTCAAATTTCATTGCTGTTTGTTTTGTTTGATTAAAAAAAATTATAGTTAACTGTACAAGTGTCCTGCTTACTTCATTTTTTACTTAATAGATTTTTCAAAAGAAATGTAAAAAGTGGGTTTTATTGTTTTTTTAAGTGTTTTTTTTTTTGGTCAGGTGTTTCACAACAACCTTGGTCACTACTGAACAAAAGCATACAAATTGTTTCTGATGAGGACATAAAATATAGCTTGATGCTAACAACTCTTTCATTCCTGTGTGTAAAATGCAGAATTAAATTGATGTTGTTATAGGCAGTGTGGGAGGCATTTCATAGTCAGGCTGTGTGGACTTGTTCTGTAATTGGTCGATATACATTAGCATGCAAGCAGCAAGTTACAATAATTTTTCCTATTGTTTCTGTTAAACATGGATTTAAGATGCCTCTGAACTTGTTTGCTTTTTAATAAAGTGGTTTTACTTTTGTCTCTGAATGCCATTGTAATCCCTCAGTGGGGCATGAAGTAGTATACCAAGATATCTAGTATGGATGCCAGGTGCAACATACAGAATATATTTGAAAAGGCTTAACCGGCAACATTCTCAAACAAAATAAAACAAAATTACACTGATATTTCGGCCTATCAGTGACCAGTCTTCATCAGGGCACAGAACAAGACTCGAGAATAGTGCCATAAAATGTTAATTTCAGCATGTAAATTGAACAAAATCATTAAAAGAGACCTTAATATCTGAGTGCAAAACAAACATGTTTTATTAAGGAAGTTTTATAACCACATATTTTTATGCCAAGCTGGAATTAGAATAAACCAACTCCATAGAAAAGACCAAGATTGAAATGATTTTTATGTAAGCTTTTATTGCCATTAATAATGCCACTAATGCTGTTCTAGTAAAATACTTCAAATCCACTGTAAAAACTCTACCACCATTAGAAACTTCTTATTCCTCAGCTTGTTAAAATCTAAACTTGCTGTGGCCATTTACATGAAGTTGTTTCATGCACATGTGTTTTAGAAACTGTATTTAACAAATTCCAGTAGTGTTTTAACAGTGTGTGATAATGGTTAGTTTGTTAAGTTTCTTGTTGTTTGGTCCTGAATCATCTAGCTCTCTTAACAAATTTGAAACTGCTGTAGATGATGATAGTGACCTAAGAAGCTTTTTGAGATGGTTTGATCAGCTGGATCCAGATCTGTGTAATGCTTGTGTGATGCATTTTATGCTGTGGATTTCTGTACAGTGATGGCGTTCCATGATATGTTTTCAAATTAATAATTTCAAGTTGATTATTGTTGTGATGAATTGCATTGTGTTATGGCAGTCTGTAGTTTATTGTGCTTTTATTTAAAATTGTTAGTTTTCAGCCATAGCTGTTAATTTTAATATTTTCATGTAAAATAATGCAAATAAGGCTTAAAATAATATTTTTTGATAAATGGATCTTGCATATCCTTTTTCACAGAGATGTACAAATTTGATGATCATTTCAATTTTTTGTCCAATATTTCTTACAGCATGTCGCTTAACTCTCGCTTGTGTATTCATACTTTTAGACTAATCACACAACTATTTTCTTCAACAAATGCTGTGATTTTTACAGTTTTGAAAACCACATTTATGACTTTCATTTGCTAGGTGCATGAGAAGCTTATTCTGTTTGCGTAGCTTTTGTGTTTGATCATGTTCTCTGTAACAATCGTTCTCTGAATCCATCTGCTTGTCTAAACATTTATGTTGATCATAACTATTTCTCAGTTTTGGTACTAACTGCCAGTCGTGATGGTTTTCTTTGCATTCATTTGGTTTCTCTAATGATATAATTGTTGTCCCATCTTTGGTGAGTATATCTTTAATGTTAATATGCCCAATAAAGGTTTTGAAGTATAGCCAAAAAGATCTAATTATCTTCAAGTTCTTTAAACAAATGTAAGTTTGGAAGCACCAGGAAAGACTTTTTAAAATGGTGGTTACAAAGCATTTTTTGAAGTAGAAAGTGCATCAGATACTGGCTGAATTATTTTAATCAACTTTAAAATATGCAGATGAACCATCTGAGTTATCCACGGTTGTGTGTCTTCATGAAACTGCCCGAGCTTCAAAAGAGCACAAAAATGTCACTGGCAAAGTTACAAGTTTGTTTGGAGATGGGTCTGGTCTGATAGAACATGATATTTATTTTGAACAAAAAGGTATGTGGACAATTATCTTAGTTGCAGCTCAGCAACTGTGGTAAGCTTTTTGTTAGTTGTCATGATATACGGCAAGTAGATTGTTTTGTAATCAAGGAAGATGTGGTGTAACATGTCTCACTTTGCTAAAACGTAAGTTTAATCAGAGAATCGGACTCCATGCATACTAGTCCATATAGTTGGGCCACTGGCTGCAACAGTGGCTACTCACTAGTGTCGGGTAACGTTTTGAAAATTGCTTGTGTTGAAGATGTAAAGCACGATTAAGTTTGCTGAAAAATTTACATCGCGGTCTTGTTTATTTATAGATATAAATCTGAAAATATTTCGGATGAATTGGATGAATTACATATAATGTATGCCCTTAAAATGGACCATAGTTGCAAAAGCAGCTTTCTTTCAGTGACGTATGGTGGTCGTTTTTATATGGGTGTGCGGTGTTTGTGACGTCATAATTTGAAGTCATATTCACGTTTCCAAGCCAACTTTTTGGCGAAGTGCGTTGACACAATATGCTTATTATTCTACGCGCACTCTCCTTATCTTCGTTTTATTGACTATAAACTTTCGGCGCTCCAAGTTAGGATTTCGGATCGAAATACACTCCACGCTACGACACAGCAGCTCATAACTGCAAAATTATCAGGCTGCGCGTTAAAACAGGGGAGTAAAACACACGCATCACCACGTCAGAGCAGTTAAAAACTGCAAAAACATGTGCGAATGTCTCGTCGAATACGAACAGTAGAGTGCCGGAGGTGTGCGGCTGGAATGGCGCACACCCAGGGTTGCAAGAACGAAACTTACTAAACCACACAAAAATTGAGAATGCGGTTATAGTACGCAAGAAAACTTTCGTTTTTTGTTATGTGGCTATTAAATATAAAACAACTACTGGTGGGAAAGAACAGATACGGGCTTCTTTGAGCCATATACTAATTCCGGCTGAAATGCCAATTAATGACGAAGCTCGAATGTGTCCTGGCGTATACGCTGATTCACACATAGAAGCAAAGGTGTGCGGCTATATTAACACACACCTTGGGTTGCCACGTCAAAAAAACGAAACGGGAAGCTGGTGATGCATGAAAAATTCGGCTAAATGAAGCAAGCTGAAATGAGACAGATTTCAACTTTGGCTCAGAAAATCATTAAGGCGTCCGTAATTACCTTTCAAGCTTTTTTGTGATTTTACCTTGATCGCACGAATTGGAAAAGGTCATGTCATGATCAGTTTGATCGGTCGTGCGCCGCACACGTAGCACAACCGATTTACGCCCCTGCTTTATTTTTTGAGACAGGGTTATGGTAAATACACTCTTGTGATGAAAACAGTTGGCAAAAACACACTGGTGAAGGCAAGTTGCTTTACTGGGTGTATCACTTCACATTTTATCTTTTTAAAATCTCCATTGGTATTGAAAATAGATGAATGCATACTCTGTGTTTGGCTGCATGCAATGTAACACAAGGTCAACATGTTTTGCTGTACTGGTGGAAAGCTGGAGCTGTTAGGCAGCCAGTAGGTGTAAGGCAGTATTGCACAACCTGCGGTTGTATGGTTGCATGTAGCCGTTTATGAAACTTCATGCTGCCGTACGCAAATTTTTAAATATAAGTTAAAACGGCCATGCATTGATCTAACTTTTTGTCCACATCATGCGGATACTTACTAGGAAGATTACCAAACAGACATGTGGAAGCAGGCTAGGCTCAGTGTATGGCTTACTGGTGGCACAGTAACCTGTAACTGGTAACATGCTGGCCAAGTGCTGCTCGTGGACAATTGGAGAAAATAAGATGCTGCAAAAATAATTCAAAGAAAACTTAAATGCCCGACTGTATTTTTTCGAAAGCTAATGTTTGCTTTGCCACAGCCAACTAGGTCGCCACTAACCCATCGGCTAAATCTGTGAACTTGACGTCAAGTTTAATGATGCTTAATTAGCCCACCCTGTTCTGACACATGGCTCACGAAGTTAGGAATTTTATTCGGCACCGACCTTTTTAAGTGACTCGCAGTAGCGTTTCTTCCTCAATAGTATTGACTGCAACTGCCTTGGAAAATCAGTCAACTGAGACTACAGGTTGCCGCTAATTGCCACAAGTGTTATTAAAAGAAATAACACCCATAGGAAATGGTATTAATTTTTGTAGTGGTGATTTGTATCAGTCAATTGCAATATTGTTCCGGCTTCTACTTAAGCACTTCGGACACGAGCAACCAACAATTGTGTTTTGTCTAAAAAGCGCGCCCTTTCGTGCAATGTTTCATAGGCGTATTTTGAAAAGCAGATGTCAGGGGCTTCGGAGCGGACGAGTGCCCATCGGTCGGAGACCTTGTATACGTGGAGGCAGAACAGTGCAGGAAAGATGGTGGGTGGAAGGCGTTCAACGTAACACGCGTCGAGAATCAAAACGATTGGGATGATGATGACTCAAATTTTCGGTTAGTTCTGCGGACTTCACGCGTGATGGAAGCCTCCAACCAACTGCGAAAATGTGCGATCCTTAGCGTCACCTAAAAGGAGTGTACAATGTGCATACTGCGTGGCTCATGGGCCTGCGGTCGCTACAGTACTGAGCATACTACTGTTTTGTTCCCGCTGGATGCATAATAAAGAAATCAGTCCTTGACGATCTGGAATAAGAAAACAGTAAATGCGATGTGACTGGAAGGGATTAACGAAGTAAATTTTTTTACTCAACAAATCAAACTGATTTCTGAGTAAACCATACGCTGAATGGAATTAACGGTATTTTTCACATTCTTCGTATGTCATACTAGTTCTTTTTCTTTCAAAATGTTTTTTGTTGCCTGAATCAGGGTGTGTGGAAGTTGCGTATGTCATTTTTGCCAGTTAATTTTACTTTGATATAATGAGCAATAAATAGATTCAGGGTATATTTTTCCCAACTTGATAATTGCGATTCTGTCAAAGTTGTGTAGTGTAGGGCTATTATGATAAAACAATTGTAAACGAATTTTTTATAAAACAAAAAGGAGGCTCCTTATGGAAGTTTTCATGGAACAAAAAGAAGTGAAAATGATGGCTCAAAAATTTGTTTTTCAGGTAGTTCTGTTGATAAGTTTCGAAAGACACCAGTAGTCAAATATAGACACATTATATGTTTGGACCACTGGAACTGTAAAATATTTAAGTCGAGATGGGTTTGTTAAATTTTTTCATGGTAGGGAATTTAGAGCATAAAATACAATGCTTAAGAACTACTACTACAAAAGCCGTGACCATGTGAAATATTTGGTTGCACAGTGCAGTAGTTACATGGCTACATTTTTGTCCTTTAAAGTATTAGTGGAATAACCTTTGATACTTGCTCGTCAAGTGCGTGCATGCATGCACGGAATCTATTTGCGTTTACAAAGTGCACAACATAAAAAAATGGTTTCTGCTTCTTTGGTTGCTGTCTTACTGCGTTCGTTCGTTCGGGCTTTACCGTTCGCGTTTGTCGCAGGTTGCCTTCATCTCACGAGAAAAACGGCAGAATTATTGGTCTTGTGACCTCAGTAGACTATAAAGCAAGCAAAGGAATCGTAGAAAATGAGGTTTCCTTCGACTTTGAAGAACTGCAGGAAAGGTATAGTAATTCCGTTTGCGTACGTTCGAGCTGAGCCGTTACAAGACGTTTCTCAAGTCTATCTTTTGTCATTCCCACGTATGAAAGCAGCGTCTACAAACGCTAGGTCTTTTTGCTACTTGTGATCAGCTACCGTCGATTAACAGCAGGCCTCCCGCGTGTTGCAAACATGGGTGCGCAACGCGTCATTTAATTTCGCTTTTCAAAACTTCTCACCTTGTCCATTTAAAGCCAGACGTGGCAGCTGGCAGACGTTGAATGAAAATACATAAATAAAAGTTCTGGTGTTTATGAAAAACATGAATAAACATAAATTTGGACTCGATTGTGGAGAAAAGTGTTCGTTATCTCGAAAGCCTTAAGTACCGTTGCTGCTGTGCAACAATCCAGGAACTGTTCATTGCGACACAAGTTGGTTTTGCGATATCGCTGACGTTTTCAGGTTGTTGGTTGCGTTTATCGAATTTTTCGTCTGTTTGTTTAAAAGACATAAAAAGGTGCGTCTCCGCTGAGCAACGCAACTTACGTTTCGTGTTTGCGGTTCAGACTTACGGCTGTTTTCGATTGAAGCCACGAAAATGACTGAGACTACTAGTAGTGGGCATGTATCTATTTCTCGTTTTTGACCTCGTAGTTGACCACGTAAACATTTTTTTGGACTTAGGCTGAGAACAAGAAGTGAGCGCGATTAGTTAATTTCCTGATTAAAACATGTGTTCTTCGAGAAAAAAACGTACATGTAAGCAACACACAACTCTTGTTAAGAAAAGTAGGGTTTCAAACAGGGTTGCGGTGTTTGAGGTAAAATGTCCGACTCCTAGCTTTCAAAATTTTCCGACTCCGGTCTTTCCAAAATTTCTGACTCCTTCACATAACATCAATGAAATTTGTCTGTTAGCAGTTTTGTAGCGACTAACAATAATGGAAATCGTGGTGCAACAGCAAGAATTATCTGTTTCAATAAAAGTTTCAAAACAAATTGTACCATTTCAACAGGCACGAGTTAGGATTCCTAACTTGTGCGATGTAAAAAATTTGCGATGTAAAAAATTATTCTGTTGGACTCCAAGTGTTCTTAAGAATCCGACTCCACCCAAAAACCTCCGACTCCGCAACCCTGATTTTACATAGTACCCATGTATACGAATTGAAGTAGGATATTCAAGGAATCTGCGTGACATGCTGTGTCTTCATAACTTTGCAAGGATTCAGACTGCACTTATCAATATCCAAGTTTCAAAGTACGTAGTGGTAAAAAGAGAACAGTCGAAGCTGCTCGCAAAGCATTTTACTACAGGAAATCGATTCCGCGTCAAGTAAGCATTTTCAATCTTTATCCAACTAGAATCCATGTATAATAGCCATCCTTGTTCCAGATACCGCCCCCTTGTCGGCGATTGGGTTCAGGCGCGAGTGATAGAGAGAAACGTCGCCAAGTCTGTCCAGCCCCTGCGTGTGAAGGAGTTGACGGGGACTGTCACCAGCTCTCCAAGCATATACAGACCGGCTAGCTCAGGTCATTTGTGGTTACGCTGTTAAATGTGGATTATATTTGTCGCGACGGGCGTCTTGAGTTTTAGGTTACGGTAAAAGACTATGCACCGTTTCTGAGTTGCCTCGCGTGCTAGCGCTAGCTGACTCGACAATAATTTCAGAAAAGGTAAAAAATTCTTTTTTCATTTTTTTGCGTGTTTTAACTGGCGTTGCTAGCTGGGAATTGCGATTGTATTTATATTGACCACAGCAACAGCTTGTGATGAACGGGAGCCCTACAGGCATTAAAGGATTGCCGCGTGTTTGACACGAATTACGTCAAAGAAACTTGTTTCACCTCAGAACAAGACTATACAAATGTTCTGTTGTGGTGGCGATTCAACGCGGAGTACTGGGTCTCCCGTCTGTGATAATCCTGAATAAGAATTTTTTGTGAATCAGATTGTTTCAGCTGCGCGCAGCTCTAGCGCTCCCAGCGGAATGTTTTGTAGAAGAAGACCCCCAAACGAGAAATGAATAAGTCATAAAATGCCAGTTTCCAGAAAACAGCTGTTAAAGTTAGTAATTTACGTATGGAGAGCATGTTAAGGAAGGCTTGGGAAAAGTTTCCACTGTCTAACTCAGTAGGCACTTTTCGTTTGGGGGTCTTCACATTAGATTTCTAATTACCTAAACTCGTTGTTGTAACTCGCACTTGCCTGAACTCGCTGTTGTTTCGACGGATCCGGATTTGCCACAAGTTTTAAGGGAAAAAAACGAAATGTAACATTGGTTTTCGTGTAGAACTTGCATGTACTTGAAATGGCATCGTTAAGGTCTCGAAGTATATTTCGCCTCCTGCAGGCACTGAACGACGATGTTGATGCCGTAAAGTATTTATCGGTTCATTCACCACTTTCGCTTGTAAAGCAGCGAACGAAAACTTACTGTACAGCAGTGTTTTCCAACCTTTTTGCTGCAGCTGATCCTTAAGCAAATGTTTGCATTGCTCATGGAACCCTATGCAATGATCCAAGTGTCTATATTGCTACAACAGCATAGAACTGTGGCTTTGCTAATTTCGTACCAGGCAATTTCTGTCTGTTTCGGCGGAACCCTGAGGTTCCGCGGAAACCCGGTTGAAAAACACTGCTGTAGCGTGCCTTTGTGGTTTGGTGTCAGATTCTGTGCTGGGGTTTAATCGACCTTTATTCACGAAGTCGGAGGATTAAACCAAGCTAAAGATTTTGAAAAACGTTGGCTAAAAGCTAGGACTGCAAAATATTTTTTGTAGTATAAATCTATGATAGACTTATCAACTTCATCAAAATTAACAAAGCATGAAAAAATATTCGTGGTTTATTTAAAATTCGGATTTTTAATCCATTTTCAAACGAGGATGAAGTCTCACAAAAGCAGGCCCCTCAGGCTCAATCAGCTCAATGCTGTTTTTTTCGTAGGAGTCATAGGCAGGGACGCCTGGTTCGAACTGCCGTGTTGCGAGGGGAACTACAAGCCGTGCAAGGGCGACGAGGTTGTCGCCGAGGTCGTGGAATGCAGGCGAGGTGGGAGTGAAACAGAGTTGGGTCAAGCAAACCTCGACCCTGCTGTTCTTATTGCCTGTTCGTGCGGCACTGTTAACGAAGTTGTGATCGTTGCTTTCGTTAGCCGGGAAACTTTCGTGGAGAGCCACCAAAGTGAAGTTCATTTCCAGGCCAAGGAACTACACCTTCCAGCCGTGCGTCGAGCTGGCCAGGAGAGGTTGGATATTGCAAGGCGAGAGACCGCAAATGTAAGTTGCTTTCTTGTTGTCTTCTCGCTGCGTGTGCAAGGAAACTGCGCATTCTGTGTACCTGGTGAATATGTGCGATTAAGTGTTGGTATATGCCTCATGATTATGTACACTTGACTTGTTGCCCAATATTGTTTCAACGCTGAATTGTAACATCCGAGCATTATCGTCTGTGCTTTAGCTGAGTCACAGTTTAGTGCTATTGCTGAGTCATGCATTAGTGCTATTGCTGAGTCATACTTTAGTGCTATTGCTGACTCATGCTTTATTTTCAGACCGGGCAAGTGCCCCGCGCTCCCTTCATTCTTGCCACAGTACACTGTCCCATCAACTCTGGCCCACTGCGTGGAAACAGGCGGGAATCTGCTCAGGATCTGTTCCGTGCTGAAGCAAAGGCTGTTCGTTGGAAATTATGCTGGTACCGAAAAAGCTTTGCGTTCGGCTGGATTGCAAAAATTTGAGCAAATCTTAAAGCAGTGTCTTGAACGCAGTAAAATTTTCCGCACTGTTGCATTTGGAAGAGATCGCCATCGAAAAGGAAATCAATGCTTTTCACATGGAAAACGTCGCGCTCTCTCAGCGGGGCGAATTTCTTGTTCTGGTGGTGCCCGGTGTCCCGGATGGGAAGCCCGATCTCCAAACAGGCGAGCTTTTCAATGCTGTGTTATTGTAAAGATTGATTTGACAGCTTACGCTGCAGTTCAGTTTGTTATTGTATGAAACCTGCGCGTCACTGTTAGGTCGCCACGTCACCATTTCTCACCCCCTTTACAAATCTCGTTCACGGCCAGTCTCTTGACTTCGCTGACGCTGTTCATCCTCGCTCAGAACTTTGTTGATTTGTTTTCTTAAACAGGTTTGTTGATTTGTTTTCTTACCTTTTTTTATACCAACGCAAAATTGTCGAACGTTGGAATTATTCAAGTACACGTGCTGCACTTGCAATATTTTTCTTTCCCTTATTTTAAGATTCTAAAACAGGTTTTATCAAGGAAAATGTTAGGACCTGTAGGGTCCTGATTTCTCTTGATTCTGGGGACCCGAACCGGGTCCCTAAAACACCTTTAAGATCCCTGTTCTAGAGTGCTTCACTTGCGGCATACGATTTTTACGTAAATTCACGGTTTAGTGCCAATAAAATATAAAATTGCCGATTTTAGACAACAAACTTGTGAACCCAGCATAATGTGAAACTCCTTCGCTTCACACCATTTCGTGCCACGTGTTATGTTCACACCCAGGCGATGCCGTGCTTCTCGAGGACTCCCAGCTGCCCTTAAGTAACCCCCAGCATCGCGGGTTCATCCATCACGTGATCAAAGAAACGGGCGAGCTGCTGATCAAGTTCCACGAGCAGCTGCATCGGAACTTCGACGAGTCCTTGCGCTTCAACGTGGCTTTCTGCTACAACAGGCTGCCCCTGCGCAGATGCCACTTGGCAGTGCAGGTTGGTTGGATTTAGGAAAGGAAGTGTCTTGATCTTTTTTGTTTCTTCGGCAGCTGTAAATGCACCCTGCCCGGTTGAACTTGGGTTCGTTGCCTTAATGCATCGTAACTGAGCTTGATATTTTAACCTGCTCAGCAGGGTTGCGGAGTCGGAGGTAAAATATCCCACTCTGACCTTTCCAAAATTTCCGACTTCCGACTCCCGACTCCGACTCCTTAACATAAAGGGAATGAAATTTGACTGTTGAAATCAGTGGAAATCGTGGTACAGAGCAAGAAATCTCTGTTTCAACAAAAGTTTCAAAAGAAATTGTACCGTTTCCACAGGAATTTCTAATTCAGGAGTGTGATGTAAAAAATGATCGAACTAGATAAGCCGGAGTCGGACAAAAAAATCCGACTCCGACTCCCAGTGTTGTTAGAAATCCGACTCCACCCAAAAACCTCAGACTCCGCAACCCTGCTGCTCAGACGTACTTGAACGTGTTGGAATCCCTATATTGAATGCGCACAAACAATTTGCTTTGCATTCCTGGACTGCCTTAATTCTAATCGCACTCTTCAGCGGCGTAGTGACATAATCAGTGACTGTATTCTTTGCGCATCGCGGACGCTGCTGTTTATATTTAACAGATGCGCGTTAGTTAGTTAAATGTTGATGAATGTACCAGTTAGTTAGTTAAATGTTGATGAATGTTCCAGTTACTTCTGACTTTCCTGAATTCGTTTTCAACCTGTACTACCTTCTTTCGTTGCCCGAACTTTTGCCGCAAATGTCAGCGACCGAGAAACGCTCCGGCTTTTCTGTTGTTCTCTCAGTTGCACGAAGACTTCTCGATTTACCTGCTTTGTGTTTTATTCTGCTTCCAGCACGCCAAACGGAACTACGCCAAGCACTTGCTCTGTTGCGACTCGTTGGAACCTCACTCGAGGCCGTGCGCGTCCGATCGTTCCCCATCGCGCAATGTTGGTTGAGTTTCGCTGTTTAGTTCACGCTTTTAGTAATCAGGGTTCCTACGGCGTCTTGAAAAGTATGAAAAATATTTGGTCATTTTCCAGCCTGGAAAAGTATGGAAAAAAATTATTGGGTCTGTTAGTATCGAAAAAGGAAATAGTTTTCCAGGTTTGATCTTTTGACATGCATTCTGATAACATTTTATTTTGATATTTTTGATAAGATTTGACTTTCATCGCGTTAACTATTATAGTGCCTGTATTTGACCTGGGTATGCCATTCGGAAAAGTTCAAGTATGGAAGAAGTCCAGAAAAAGTCTGGAAATTTATATTCAAAATTGTGTAGCAACCCAGAGTAATGGTTCATTTAATTTCAACCAATCGCTGCGTTTCAGATTCAAATTTAACCAATGGATTTGTTTTCTTTCAAATTAAATTTTAAGTTTGTCCAATCGCTGCGCCTGTCGCTACATGCTGAGGCAGCATCTACGGCTTTTTTTCGTAAAAGGGTGATTTGTTTGTTTTGCTCACATATGTTGACAAAACTGAGTTGAAGTTGCGTGCAGGAGCGAGTAGTTTATGCAGCGACGCAGCACAGGTGACATATTGAGCTTGATGTCTTTTAACTGTAAGAGGGACGCGACGCTTGAAGAAGAAAATCACGAAATGCACTTAAAACACCATCGCCATAGAGAGCGCGCAATGCATTGAGAAGATTTCAAACCTTTTTTGCTCGAACCGCGAGTGTATACGTCGCGAAGTCACGCGCCACTGACCAGGTTCGCTGTTGAACAATGTCACGCACCACCCATCAGGTTCGCTGTTGCAACATTCGTGCAGGGCAACCGCAGGAGGCGCTCGCGGTCGCGCAGCCGCTCCGAAACCGAGAACTTCTCGTTCTTTGGCAATCTGAACCTGCGGCAGAAGAAGGCGGTGGTTCGAATCCTGGGTCGGGAACCGAGAGAGAGGCCCTACGTCATATTTGGGCCCCCTGGCACCGGGAAAACAGTTGAGAACCTTCTTGCGTTCAGTCGCTAAATATGCTGCTCTGTAGCGATTAAAAAACATGTGCTCTTAGCCGGATGACATGTTTTCTTCAGTGTTGGCTTAAATTAAAAAGCTACACTGCTATTGTTTGCTTCAATTCGAAAGTTTCTGTTTGTTTTTTGTCCGAATCATTTTCTACTGTGCACACTAAATCAAGTTTGCAAAACTGGAAAGATCACGTGCGTTACGAAATATATTATATAATATATGGTAAACTAATTCGATTCGCGCGCTCGAAGACCTTTGTTACGTACTTTCATGCGTTAGTCTGCCCGAAAATAAAAAATTTTCGGATGATATTCGAAATTGTTGCGGCTTCATATCCAGAATTCATTGTTTTTGTTCAGTTCAGTCTGCACTGCCATTTCCTCTACTTTCCTTAGATAGGTTTGCTGTAATGTGTTCGTGCATTGAGAGTCAAAATAATAATGAGCGATTGAACCAGTTATCTCGTTTCTTGCCATGCTTTTAACTGCTTTAGATAACCTGGAGCATTTGCTTACGGGAAGGATTTCTTGAGGGCGTAAGCCGTTTGCCCTCAGGGGTGGGTGTTTGGTACAGAGTGAATATGCATCGTGTGAATTTTGACATGTTCTCCGTAATTTTCGCTGCAACTAAAGTGGAGAGCAAAGGAAAGGTATTTACTTTTATCGAACCAGAATGTCACCAAAAGACGTCAGCGACTGTTAAGCGAAAGTATCGTCGCGATTATATCCAAATTTAACATTTAATTCCGCAACT
>JGI24158J21664_10008458_pt1 | contig 13695 bp, 6 predicted proteins | sample Ectturendosymbi3_FD_21664 | JGI IMG/M metagenome (IMG submission 21664) | reverse complement strand
AACTAGTTTCGTGTGTTACACATCTTCAGTCCTGCGCAAAAGTCGACATATGAAACAAAAAGAAAAAATTACGCACAGTTGCTAAGATCAAAACTCAAGATACAAACATTGAGCACAATTGTAACTCCCCCACTAAACACAGCTACAAATCTGTTCAACGAACCAGATCGGCCATTCGGCACTTCTGACTGACAAAACGTACTCTCCGCGTTTAGCGTGGTCTTTGTCTCAGGCGATCACGTGGTTTGCAACAGACCGTAACGTGCAGTGGAAAAAGTCTAGCATGCCGACTATAGTTAGTTCGGGCGGTACAGTGAAATGGAGTAATTCGGTAAAAAAGTTTACGCTACAGTTGCGGTACAATAAACTATTCAGTTTGCTTTGCTGCCGGCTGTTTGAGGGATCTCCTGCCTGGTTCTGCTCCCATCTCCTTGCAATGATTCAAGCTTGTACTTATTATTCAGCAATTTTTGTAAAGTCACAGCAGTGACCCACACCAAGCAAATCGATCACAATTTATTGCGTAAGGAAACTAGTTTCGTGTGTTACACATCTTCAGTCCTGCGCAAAAGTCGTTGAATTTTCAAGGGGTGTTGAGCGCAAAAGTCGTGTTACACACCTTCAGTCCTGCGCAAAAGTCGTCGACTTTTGCGCAGGACTGAAGATGTGTAATACACGAAACTAGTTTCTTTACGCAATAAATTGCGATCGATTTGCTTGGTGTGGGTCACTGCTGTGGCTTTACAAAAATTGCTGAATAATAAGTACAAGCTTGAATCATTGCAAGGAGATGGGAGCAGAAACAGGCAGGAGATTCCTCAAACAGCCGGCTGCAAAGCTAGAGCCTGTAATTGTTGCTACACATAAGTTAAACATTACAGATTTTCTATTAAAAGTTCTAGGTTTGCTTTAAGCTGTCGAGGAATCAGTCGACTCCCCTTCCATGATTTTGCGATGATTCAAACTTGCACATATCTATGTTTAAGTACTTAGTCTTCACAAAGAAGACAGAGTTGAACCAATCAACAACAATTTTATTAGGTAAACGATTTCGCGTGCTACAGTGGGTTGACAACACCTGAATCTGGTAGGATGGGTTCGATTCTCAGTTGGGTCACACCGAAAACTTCAAAAACGTTGAAAAATTTGCAGCCTGTGTAGTCGTGCTTCGTATTGATGGATGGATGCACTGAAAAGGTTCACGCGCAGTGCAGCCACTGACTTACGCCCAGTGCAGCTCTCTCTGCGCAGAGCAAGCGGAAATCGGCACCCGCAGACCATTCGCGACACTTTAATGCGAGCACTTAGCGATATGATAAAACTTTCTTTTACTTACAGTATCACGCAAGCTTATCAAATTATTTTATTAGCTTGCCAAATTGGAGCTTCCAGTTGAGTTTGTCATCACAAGTATCACACCAAGATGAATACCTTGGTTTTGTCTACTTATTTCAAGACTATTAATCAGTACTTGGATTTTTCCATCTTGAGAGTGTTGATTAACATATAATTGCTTTTAGAATAGTTATTAACTAATTTATTTATGAGTTCGCATACGCGGTCATTTTTGTTGCGTCATAACCGGAGTTTTTGCAACGTTCCTTATTTACGGAGTGGTTCAGGTTTACGCCATCACCATATGTTTACGTCATCAGCATACAACACAGCTTGTGAGCTACTTATTTGAACGACGTCATTGAGATACAATGGGAAGAGCAAAGGGCCAATACTACCTTGCTACACGCCGCAAATTGCAGTTTAGTATGACGACGATTTTATACGGCAGTTTTGGTACAGTGCTTATACCTCTGTTGCTCGGAAAGGGGGAATTGTTTGTGAGGTTGTCCTTTTATTCCACAGTGAAATAAATTTTCAAGCAAACTGTTATGGTCGTCTTAATGAAATCTTTGTTTGGCTCCAAACATATTTTACATTATATCAGGTTTTTGTCTTTATTAGAGGTTGTTGCATCATACATAGAAGCTAGTGTAAACTTAGTGGAATAATTAGCACAGAAACCAAATTACTGTCAATTTAACAGATTGTCATCAGTCAAATAGGAACACAATCAAATGTACATAAAATTTTCAATATTTTTGAATGGTTGTAGCGTATAAACGGTGATCTAAAAGCACTTCTGGATTTAGATATATTTATTTGGAATGTTAGCAGTGCTTGCAGCTTTTAGCAAAATAGCAAATTCACTCTCGGCACGTATCGATAAAAAGCAGCAATCCATGTTAATTAATTTGTTGGTATTTTGTACGACTTTATTGTGTTTTCATCTTTGAGAGACGAAATTATGCTGCAAGCTTCGCTTGCTGTTGTGGGTACCGCTTCTTACAGGCAGTGTTTGCACGCGTTGACAAGAAATTGAACTGCACGGCAACTGGTCGTGTACCGCGCATCTCCATTGTTTTTCACCAATCCTGTGTGGAACAGTGACAATCTTTGCCTACATAAATCAGTTAATTTTCCATCGTGTTTTCGTTTACGATAATTTTCACTGAAACATGACTACATTTTTGCAAGATGGCTTTTTTGCATCTGTGTGTTTATTCGCCGATTCATATGCAACAATAAATCTCTCCTCTCGTAACTAACATCCACATTTCCTCACAGCGGTTTTGCTCGTTTGCTGAGCCTATCAAAGCAGATAGATCCAAGCGTGCTTTTGCATATAGATTGGTAACACTCACCATCTAAACGGCAATCACTGCAACTATTCCACACTCACGTCACACGTATTCAAAAACATATATACCTAAAGCCCGGACAAAACAGAAAAAATTCTCAGCTGCCTTAGTCAACCAGAACGATCTAATGTTAAGATCTCCACCGGTCGGTTTCCGCAGAGTGTTGCTTCAAACAGCAGCACAGAAGTAAGAACTGCTCGGAACGAAATTCTTGATCAAGGTTTCTCGTAAAAGTGGTAACTGTTTTGTCTAAAATTAATCTGAATTTTAGTGACATTGCCTAAAAATCAAGCGAGGAGCATAAAAAACATATTTTTTTCCACACCAGAATATGACCAAAAAAGTCAGGTATCCGTGCCGTTTTTAAAAAATGTTTATCCCATCATATCCTAATTTCAACGTTTAATTCAACAGATGTCGCTGTCTGCTATGATTTTTTCTTCAGCCCTGGAAAAACATTTTCTCCTGATAATTTGCAATGTCCTTATTTACCCGATTTTGATAACTAATACAACGCTGAGAACGCTACCCCTCAGCTCCAGTGAAGGTATGTTTATCGAGTTTTCTCCCTTGCAGAAGTATACCGTATGTGCCAGACGTTTGCCAACTCCATTGCCCATTACTGGCACGCAGTGTCTTATGTTCCACTAATCATGAGTGATCATACTCTTTATATAGTTTTATTATCATCGGTCAAGAAAATCGAAGTGCCATTTCAAGTTTTGCTTGGGTTTTGTCAGTGCGAGCAATACGAGAAGTATATGTTCTACTATTCTTCTGGCCCGGCAGTAAGATGCCTGGTGAAAAACGTCAAACACTTGTCGAGTGGAAGATTTCATTCCAGTTTAACTCTGCTAAAACGGTTTCAAGCAAAGAACTGATCGAAAAAAACGGGAATGGTTTCTTTGATTAAGCATTTGCGTCAAGACTTTAAACAACGTTCGTAATTGAAGACTGGAGGAAGAACAGTCGGTTTTTATGCCATAATACCGTACCCGAATTTGTTTCACGTTATCAAACAAGGTTGTGTTTGCTCGTGTTGGGCAGTGTATAAACGTTACGACCGAGTACGAACGCAGCAACGGGTGCGTGACTTACGTCGCTCGTTGTTTACCACTGCTGATGAGGCTTTGCCCAGAACGGTAAATAAATAAGAGGATCCATCAAATGACACAATATGGCTTTGGTCGCCGGGCTGGTGCACACGATGTGAAACGCTCGTGTGAGTGTGCTGCTCGGAAACGTGAATACACACTTACCGCGTGCCTTGCTACGACAATGGAAGAACGTTCATGTTATTTTTCATCATTGTGACAATAGTGACAATAAAACTCAATCAAAAAGAGATTCAAGGGAAGCAGAAGCAAACGTTGAATAGGGAAAAAGTGGCGGTTTTCGTTGGAAATGTCCAGTGGTTAATCAAATAACTTCAGCCATGCATCGTTTGTTTAAGGAAAATCAAAAGAATATTACGTAAACTACACACGAATACAAAACAAGTTTTTACACAAACGTTTCAATCTGTTAGGGCAAATCTTTTGCAGGTTAAAGACGTTTTCTCACTTGCATCCGCGTCTATTTGAAAAACTGTGAAGTGCGAAGACTTCTTCGTTAAAATTAATGTAGGCTACTTGTGTTTATAAGGGAACTAACACTCAAATAGAAACAAGGTAAAGTAATTATTAACGGTCACAATTCTGTTCAGTAGATTGAAATTTTGCAATGCGTTCCTTGTTATTTGGTGTTACTCGAAAAAACTGTAGTTTTTGATAAATGTTTCTCATTAAAGGGTCATCGACCTCAAACACCGAGGTCAAGTGTTTTTCTAGCCTTGAAAACACGTCCCGTTGTCAGGTTTCCAGACTGTTCGCCAGCATCACTTCCACGTCACGTATTCTTGCGGTCAAGCTTGATCACAACAGCGTTTACCGAGGCCGTTTGAGTTAATCAACACTTTCGAATCTTGCACAGCGCGTAACATGATTTTGTATTCGTAACATGCTTTCACCAGACAGCGCCTCAAAGTTACTGACGAGATCAATTTGGGGTAAAGGCCTGTGATTTTTTACTGGATTAAGTTGCATGACCGTTACTGGCGGTGTTTCGCAGGCTTATCAAAAAGTGTTTGGTCTATATCACGCACACGAGCCTTTGCAAACAGATTCAGACTAATTGATAAGTGGCGCTGTTGCCGCTTTTGTTTAGCAGCAAACGCTGTAAGTCGTTCGATTCCAATCTATACACTTTCGTGTTTTAACTGGTGAATGGCTCAACCGTACATGCCGCAAAATTCCCTCAGAGTGGGTTTAATGTATTGAAAGCTTGTCGTTTTTGCCTGTGTTAAAAAGCCAGAGGGAAAACATATCTGTTGCACACAGACTCTTCCCCCACTCCCGTCCTTCAATAGGTTTTATAAGGTATATACAAAATCTTGATTTCAAAAAGGCACATAGCCTACATTTTCCTATAGATTGTTTTACACTGTCTGCATCTATTTTAATTGAAAGCCAATAAGGCGATTTACAGTTTTAGGAAATTTTATTCTTAAGGCACTTTTTTTACGAGCAAAATTGAGAGTTGGGAATATTTGCAGAAAACGACCTTCTTCATATAGTGATGTCGGGGATTTGCCCATTAAGGTGCTTCCCCTATTCATTTTTTTCTCATTGTTTGACAAAAAAAGGAAAACTAGTAAACTTTCAAATTCCGAAGGCGGAAACACTACAAGAGAGGATGACCGCTTTGATAAATTACAAGGCGATCCCGGGTACGGATTTGGATCACTTAATTGCTCAGTCATCAAGGAAAGACATAACATATGCTTTGGGATAGATTCAACTGCAAGGATCTTCCTACTTGGATCCCTCAGTATTTGGGAAAGAAGTATTTTCCAGTTTTACTGGTCGCAGCTTGCGTTCTGATTTATTCATTTTATTCTTGAGTGTTTGCTTTCTCTGCTCTTAGCTTTGAACTTTTCACCCGTGAGCTTTGCTTGCAAGTTTCAGGACTGAAGATGCGTAATTTTTCGTGAAATCGATTTCTTATTAAAATTTTGCCGATCGATTCCTTGCTTAAACCCATTGTGGACATTTAGAAACCTGTCAGGCGTCACCAAGTGGTGAAATATTTCACCTGGTTACTGGGTTTCCACACTTGATATGAGTCCCTATGAGTCCCACGGTCGGCCAGTTCAGTTTCGTTTATACACGGTTTCTGTACACTTTTCGGAATGTCACGAGTTGCCAGGTGGTCTGCGGCGCCCATCTCCGCTAGCTTGCGCCGTGAGCCACGCGGCTGCTTTTGCAGTGAATGTTGCATTGATGGTGAGCCCGTGGCAGCACTGCGAGCGAAGCTTTCCCTTGCACCCACCCACCAACACAGAGCACGAGACTGGAAAGGCCGCAAGTAGCGACTTGTTTCAAGTCTTCGGTATGACCCGATCGGGAATCGAACCAAAGCCTACCAGCTTTGGTGGCACGTGCTCAACCAACTGCCAGGCGTCACCATTCCGGACCAAAGTACACCTGGGAACAATGATGTCCAAAGGATATTCCAGCTTTTCCAAACTGCAGAACTCCCGAAGTGCAACCCCGCTGTCTTACTTAACTTAGCGTCGTGCCCAGGACGGAACTTTCAAAATACATGATTCATTTAAAGACGCTTCGGAGCAGGGCATCAAAGCACGTAATAATTCTATACTTTGATCACTCCAGTTCTTTTGTTTTTCATACTTCGTATTACCTGGTAATCACATGTCAATGTGATGGAAAATTAGCTCGTGGACAGGCAACGGCGGGCAGAAAAATTCCAAGCCAAGTTTTCTTTACAACTCACGTCAGCTATTTTGACAACCAGCAAGGTTTTGAGCGCAGGTTTGATAAGGCTTATATTTCGAGCAGCCAACCATTATTGCCTCAGCGGGAGTTCTTTTATTGTCAATTTTGCCTATTTGTAAAGTAGCATCGGCAAAATAAAAGTTATCAGTGATGAACACTTACTTAAGCTGTGCGACTGGTCTGTTCGTATTTAAAGGCAATTGGCTTCTTCATTTGCAAAGGTACATGAAACCCTAATGTTGACTTGTTGTTGCAAGACGAGTGGATTTGAATCTTGCTATTCGTCGGAAAGCGGTGCTGTTACCTGGCAGCTAAACAGAGCTTCTTTGGAAGAACAATTTGCCTTCAAGCAACTTCTGTTTCTTTTCATCAAATTTATTGATTAAAAATTACTATACGTCTTTGAAGTTAAATGGTATAGCTTTGAAATTGAAATTAATTTTGGTGGTACTGTTCTTGTGGAAATAAAAGGCGGTAAAGATTCAATCACTCAAGTTGAAATCCAAAGGGAAGGTTTCATTGTTCTTGGTCCTCGATTATTCTTAAGCTATTTTTAGCTTTCTCACAGTTACGTGATTTCTTTTACTTGCATCCACCGAACAACATCTATCGTATTTTAGCGCATACTACCAGCACATAAATTGGTTTTATTTTCACATAGAACATAAAATTGTGTAATGATATTCATTTACTATTGTTTCCTGTTGCATTATAAAACTCTGCTTTTTCTCATTTTTTATCAATAGATGGATTATATTTTAACATCTCATCACTTGAATTTTCTCTCTTAGCTTCAAGCACAAGCTGCAACAAAAGCGCTGATGATGATATTTACTTTGGAGTTTTGTCTAAAACGAAACTCCATAGCTCCGACAAACTCTCACGCACCGTGTAGATGTCGATAAGTATCTCTGTTAAAAGTATTTGATTTGTGACATTGCATGTTCTTGCCTAAAGAACCAAAGTTTCTTTAAGTCACGAGGATGTATTCATACAGATTTACAGAGCTTAATCCCTCCCAGTTACCCTGACCTGACACTTGCATTTTTCCACTGCAGAAAATGTAGACGCGATCAAAAGTGACCAATGTCTAAGCTACGTTGTGTCATGAGCACATAGTTCGAAACAACGCGCTTTGATATTGTGGGCCCAAATGTTTTTCTGTTGAATAATTTTATAACCTGATTCTTTTTGTTTTCATTTTTCTTTGACGAAAACAGAAAGTCGCAGGTCAAACAAGGTTGAGATTTCGACAGAACAGATTATAGTTTTATTTACAAGATCATTTTTGATGCTGCATCAAGCTGAGAATTCCACAACCATCAAAGTATTAATGCTTATTCCCAAACTTCGTAACGTTGACTGCCGCTTACCACCAACGCATTCGATAGGTACAGCAATCCTCAGTCAACACCCCCAAAGGAAATGACGTCACAAAATGCACTGGGACGATTGCGAAATACTCTTGACGCAAATGGATTGGACACACCTGCGCTAAATGGATCTTTTGCGCAATACAGAGGGATTCAGTGAGTGAAGCAATACAGAAATATTGGCATGTTTTGCAGCGAGGGCCTGCTAACGGTTTCCTGGTGTTGATGATACCGCTGGTAATCACTGTTTGAAGGAAAATTTGAAAAAACGCATCGTCCCCTGAGAGCGACGTGTGGTTGGAGGTTTGTATTTAGACGGTCAAGGGGTGCAAGAGGTTTGGTATTTTTGACTTGGCAACGTCTTGAAAGAAGATGACAAAGAAGTAGAACAAGCATCTGACACCACACAAAATGGCACTCCTAGTGGTTTGATCTATCCTTGTTTTCAAAAACACGTTGTTAGTGACTAATAGTATTCAAAGTCCTTTCCATAGCAATCAATCACCTTCCCAAGACCCACTTCGCCGGGTTTTTACTGTAACTGCAGTAGTTTCGTTCGGGAGGGTGCGTTCTTCAAAATGGTTTCATGAGGTCATGAATGTCTTTCGTGAATTGCGCTAGATTTGATCACACACAATATCATTTGTTTCACCATTCGTAGTGATGCTTAGAAATTCCCGCGTATTGTCAATCCATTTCCACGATTGTGTTCATCGCAAGCGAACAAAGTTGACCTTTGTTTTGTAATTAGCACGTGAGCTGTCCAGGTGGGAGGTGTAAGCTGAAACACAATTACAATTTTTCATTCGGTTCAGTTTTTGAGTGAGAAGAACGCTGGTGGCATATATTTGTTGTTAGGTTCGTTTCATGATCATTGGTTTTCGTGTTAGGAAGCTGCACGGTCGGACAAGTCTAGCTAAGACATAGCAAGTGCAAACCGGCCGTTCGACAACGCAAACCGCTAAGCAGACGTGCATCAAAGCACCAGCGAAGCAGTTTAGCTGCGCAAACGAACAGACCGCAAAGTGCATACAAGCCGGCCTAGCAACTACCACCAGCTAGGCTGGTTTTCACTTTGGGGGTTGCGCAACCTTTCTTTGCAAGCCAGCGTTGACAATACAACCCAGGTTACGTGCACTTCGCTTGATACGGTGGTTCCGTCGGTGTGGCACGCGCGCATCATTGGAGCAGAAGGTTTGAGGCAGGTTTACGACAGTTTTCTGGCAACGAATTTTCTACAGATCGACTAAAAGCATGGAAAAGTTCGAACTGCAAAGCGAAGAGAATGAACGCAACAAGTAAGTTTTTGTTTTCCGCAGAAAAGCGGTATCAGGTTGCTTTGTGTCTGTTACAGCAGGCAGGGAAGGCTTGCTTAAACAATTCGTCAACGTTTGTAACGTTTGGTTGACCTTGTGTGGCGTAAGCGATAAAAACAGTCACCTCAGCAACTTTAGGGTAAATTATGACTGGAAGCAATGCTGTCGCAAAAATTGAATGCTGTGAAGAGGTATCCGTATCTGATTAAGTCGCTACCCACAGCTCAGGAGCCTAAAACCCCGGTATAGTTCAGCAGTTGAAGAAAAGCTCAGATTGCTGTAATTGATTCTTACAGCTATCTTTTTTATCTGCTTTACTGCCCAGGAAGACTGTAGCAAATGCAGTTTAATAAGCCGAAGGGAATTAGCTCCATTGTTGCAAATTCAAATTATCTTGTGCCTATGTGCTTTCAGAAGTAAGGCAGTCGTGACGCAGCATAGCGTTATCCACATTTGCCCAATTTTTAGTCCGACACTCTGCTTGACAGAATCAATGAAAAGTTCTCCTGAGTCGAGAATTTAACTGGGGCAGGTTCGAAACTGTTAGCTGTCAAGATTGATGTTAGTCTGCAATGCGTTGCAACCAGTAAAAATCATATAGTTCATATATGGGTAATACTTCTACTTCCGCAATTTGAAGGGCGCTGGTCGGAAAATTTTCCGTGAATTAAACTAAAAAATTCCAAGCGTTTTAGAAAAAAGTATCGTTGCAGACATGAACCGTGTTAAAAGTTGAAAAATCTGAAACTATGTCTTGACTGTCATGAAGTGATGAACAAATTAACAGACCTTCTTGCAAAAGTCGTTTCGCTTCATCCATGTGCTTTTTAAAACGGTATCGATGCTGCATTCAGTTTGGGGCCAGAAGGGCAGGAGAACGAAGTTCATAGTGGGGGGTCCTGGGTTCGATCTATGCGTATCACCTGCACATCATGGTTGATTGATTTTCCTGTGAAATCCAGGTCTGTGTTGCAAGAGTAAATTACAAACTATTGCAACAGTAAACGAATTGTTCTCTCCAAATACACCTAATACGTTTCAAGCAATTTTCGCATATCAATGGATGGCGACAGTGGTTTCCACCCTTGCTTGCCTAATCCCTTACCCAACCGTTGGATAATGTAAAGCCGTTGACAAGTGACCTTTTTTAGCATTGTTCTGATACGTGCAATGCTGTATGGCGTTCAGACAGAACGAGCTGCGATTGGCAATGACTCTTAATGTCATGAGTCACGTCGCATTTTGACAATTGTAGGAAGTTGTTCTAGCAGTGCTGGCATATGGCCCAAAGGTGCAAGATATTTTTGCAACACAAACTATTTCAGCATTTATGCCACATTGGAAGGCTGTAGCAGTTCTCATTAACACATACTGTACGAATAGCTTATAAGGCGTTACAGTGCATTTTTGTAGAAGTAGGTTTGGAAAAAATCAAGTTTCTGCAGTATCATTTTCTAAACACATTGTGATCACTGTGACGTATCTATCAGGATTAATAATAAAATATTGATAAGCTATCTGACTGATTAGGTGTTTTTAAGAACAAACGAATACTGAACAATCGCGAAGAAGCTTTACGATTGCTTGGACAGATCCATCCAATTTGAAGGTTGTTGAACGAACGTTCGTTTGCACCTAGTTTAAAATGCGATTGCGCGCGAAAATATATTGGCGCGAAAATATTGAAAGCATTTTTAAGTTATCCTCAACCTCAAACAAGAGACTTTTGCAGCCCGACCTCGTCATCGGCACTAGGGGCTCTTTCCGCTTGCACTGGAACAATCATTGTGAATAATTTTGATTGTTTGCTAATACCGCACTGGTTCACTCTTGACGCAAACAATGACGTTACAACACTCGCCTCTTCTACGTCAATCCCAGACGGGAGTTGTTTGTTACGATACAGGTCAGAAGTGGCGACAACTCAACTGTAAAAAACAATTCGCTGGAGTAGGAAGCAATTTCTACAAATAAAAAGGGTATATCTTCCTTATTCACGGATCACCTTGAAGCGACAGCAACAAGGAAATATACAGTGAAAACGATCAAAACTAAGTGAGAAAATTGACAAAACAGCTAATTTCCAATTAAGGCTATTAGATCAGTGGTGGACAAACCGTTGCCTTGCAAAATCAGAAGGGTTGGCTCACGAGGGTAACCCAAAAACGGCCGCTTGCGCATAAACTTGTCCGTGGGACCTCGAGAGCTGACTTTTAGTGTTTGCATGATATGGCTTCGAAACAACTCATGCAAAAGTTACAATACAGTATATTCCTTGGAGTATTTGTTGACAGTCTTTTATGTTGTCATTTCCGATGCACTTTATTGTATTACGAGATGACGAATAGCCCGCAAAAGTTCCCTCAGGTCATAAAAAGATCCGCAAATCAGGCCCGCAACCAGCTTGGGACACCAGGGGGTGAAAGATTTTCTGAGAGGAGCCCAAATTTTTAAACTATGCCCAATAGTTTTAAACTATGTCCAACACATTTTTCCAGGAGGGGCCAAAAGTTTCCCTGCTCCCCCTAGTAACGGGCCTGCCGCAAATACAGTAAGTTTGCCCATCATTGCTTCATACGCACCGTCCAATAGACAGCATGAATGATACGTCTTCTTCGTCTGAATCTTCACGCTCTCTGTCAAGTAAAACTATCATTGCCACTTCCTTGTCTTGAAATGTATCTCGGAGCAGGAATGCAGTAAGCGACGCTGCAAAACATTTGATTTCATGCGAAAAATGCTATTTAATTGTTTTTTTTTCGGCAAGAAAGATTGAAGTTTAGCGAAAATTAAACATTTGCTTATTTGAAAATACAAATTACGCCATCAGTAAACCTGATCGAACGTAGGTGCTTTGAAGACCAGCCGAGTGAAAACAGATCAACGACTTCGACGGTGCACTGTTATTACCTTGGTTGAAAGCGTGAAAGACGTGCTTTTGCGTTTCATTTAGTTTGGTTCTTTTGTAGGGACTTTCACTCAATGTTATCGATTTCTTAGAACAATGGTTCTTAACCGGGGAGGGGACGTCAATGAATTTCCAGGGGGACGCGAGCCCTCACGCGCTCAGCAACATGGAAAGTTTGATCAATAAATTTACCAATAAATACATTTGCTTTTAAAACTTAGTTAAAGTCAGGGGGGTTGAAAGAAAGGACGATTACTTAAGTGGGGCGTAGTAGAGAAAAGGTTAAGAATCACTGGCTTAGAAGGATATACCGCATTTTTCCGCCTTCTGCAGACGCACTGACGGATGTCAGTTTTGACTGTACGACGACGTATAAACTTACATGTGATGTTGATGTTATAAAGCACATACGCCGAACTCAAGCCCCGTGAACCAAACGTGCCCCCCTCTCCGTAATATTGTGTTGCCCGCAATAGCTTAAAAAGTGTAGCAGAGTGAGTAAAAGAATATATTTGTAGTACATCTTCTTGGCAGCTCACAATTGTTAGTTGTGCTGTAGTTGATACTTGAAACACAATGATCTTCACAGTTATGCCTGGCTCTTTGATAGTAACTGAAATTACGTTTCAGCCGCCACGACTGTAAAAATGTAAGAATATTTTCAGTTATTAAACTCCGCTTTATGTTTGATTGCACCGCAACATCGGCAACAGCTGCATTGACATAAGAATGATTGGAAAACAGACAAAAAACAAAGCCACATTATAATCGATGGTAGCGTTAAAAAAAGATGTGGGGAGTCGCCTTATCATCAAAAAGCCATTCTTGGTCATGCATTTGCGATGGTTATGCTCTGTTTTCTGTAATGATATTCTCAAAAACCTATAAAACGCCGAAATACCCACGTGTTGCATCGAAGAGAAAGAAATCGCCGCTCCCGCTTCAACCAAGATGTGGGGCGAGGCACGGCGGCGTAACCCCGAAGGGGCATATAAGGCTACGCGATGGGTGGAAACCTGACTCGCAGCCTATTAGCAAGCGCGCAATTGGCGCCACTCCAGTTTGGCCAGTCGTGAGAAATGTGAAAAATCTCGTCAGCAAATTCAGCATGCTTCTAAACATGCATGGCCTTCGCATGCAACCTCGTAAAAGTTTTGAAAACCTTACAGCGTTAAGATTCTTTTCAGATTGTTCTGTTTTGCTGTGCTGGGTCTGTGCTGACGTGTGTTTTGCGTCGGATCTTGAGGAGTTGTATTCACAAAACTAAATTTCTGGTATTGCTGCCGCTTTGCCTGGAATATCAGGAAATGCGTTGGCAGCAACCCACCGCCTTGTGATTCGCTCATGAATGGTCTGGCGGGGTGTTTCCTAAAAAAGCGGAAGAACTCTTTTAATTTATTTGTTTATGAGCAGACACGAAGTCCATAGTATGAACACACACACTCTTCGGAACGCAGTTCGATAAAAACAGACAAAACAGAACGTAGTACAAGGCATTGAAGCCGGCGGAATCACAGGGTTACAGACACTTTTTGCAACTGCACTGAAGACAGAACCATAGGGCTA